>Ga0041059_1000040_pt1 | contig 56900 bp, 62 predicted proteins | sample AraColnosormetaG_FD_56232 | JGI IMG/M metagenome (GOLD analysis project Ga0041059, IMG submission 56232) | Arabidopsis roots microbial communities from North Carolina, USA - Col MF nosort | ecosystem: Host-associated > Plants > Roots > Unclassified | place: USA: North Carolina | collected...
CAATCGTGTAGTTAATGTAGAGAGATTTTAGGAAGATTGTTAAATGTCAAATATTTAATTCGAAGATTTTTTTTCTAATTATCAAAAACAAATATTAAAATCCAGTGACAACCATTGTAAATAAGTCCCAACTACAAGATTTATTTCACAAAATGGCTGCAAAAATGTATATATAGACATTTGTAAAGAATGTGCATAATTACAGTTATAACCTTAAACGATGCACATCCTTTATAAAATTTACTTAACTTTGTTTTATTATATAGTTCTAAATTACTAAATAAGATTTCATTTGGAAATAACTTACAATTTTCTAGTAAAGTTCCCAATTTAAAAAAAATAAATAGAAAAAGTGAAAAAGAAGATTTTTTTTGTTTGTGGAAAAAAAGTTCAGATTTTTTTTGAAATAAATACAAAAGTCGTAAATCTAACAAATTAATATTTTTATACATGTTAGGAATAATAATTTTTGTAATGTAATGTTAAACTAAACTAATTAAGAAATTTGTTTAGAAACGTGTCGAATTGGGGTTAAACTCATCCAAACTATAAAACAATTCCGAGGAAGTCCAAAACACGTATCTTTTTCCTCCGTCGCCGGAGACGATTCTCTTTATCACCGGAATAATCAGATTCCATGTTCGAATTCAGCTGAGTATTATAAGTTATAACCCCAATCGAAGGACAAAGAATTTTAATTTTTAAAAAGTCTTCGATGGGAAACAAAATCGCTCGTACGACACAAGTCTCGGCGACGGAGTACTATCTCCACGACTTGCCGTCTTCATACAATCTGGTCTTAAAAGAGGTTTTAGGTCGAGGAAGATTCCTAAAGTCGATTCAATGTAAGCACGATGAAGGATTGGTTGTTGTTAAGGTTTACTTCAAGCGTGGTGACTCGATCGATCTCAGAGAGTATGAGCGTCGTCTCGTTAAGATCAAAGATGTGTTTTTGTCTCTAGAACATCCTCACGTTTGGCCTTTTCAGGTTTTAATTCGATTTCTCTGTATTTGGATTGTGGTTTAGTGATTCATCGTTTGGATAAAGGAATGATTTTGCAGCTTCTGGTGCTAGATTAGTGTCGTTGAAACTCTCTGGTTCTGTTCATGTTTGTAGTTTTGGCAAGAGACTGATAAAGCAGCGTATCTAGTGAGGCAATACTTTTACAGTAATCTACATGATCGCTTGAGTACGAGGCCTTTCCTCAGTCTTGTAGAGAAGAAGTGGTTGGCGTTTCAGGTTTTTTTTTTCTTGGTCTTGTAACCATTCTATTTGAGGCACAATTTTTTTTTTTTTTGACTGTGTTTGTTCTGCAGTTGCTTCTTGCTGTGAAGCAATGTCATGAGAAGGATATATGTCATGGTAAGCTTTAATAGTCTGAGAGGGATGATCATCGTGATGGTGCATTAAGTTGATTCGTTTGAATTTGCATCCTTTTAGGTGATATCAAGTGCGAGAACGTATTGTTGACTTCCTGGAACTGGCTTTACCTTGCTGATTTTGCATCCTTCAAACCTACATACATTCCTTATGATGATCCTTCAGACTTCTCGTTCTTCTTTGACACAAGGGGACAAAGACTTTGTTATCTGGCTCCAGAGGTACTATAGAACCATTATCAGAATTTATTTCTTTTGTTTGATCGTCCTAGATCTGTCAAATTGTTCTATTGCACTTCTGCAGAGGATATTATCCCTTTGTTTGTGGTGCACCAAATAGAACTCTATCCGTATCACTTACAAAGATGTGGTGGCAAAGAACCATCAACAACAAAGCACCCTTGCTAATTGGTCATGTGTCTGTTTAGTTTTTAGTTTATTCAAGTTTAAACAGTTTGTTGCTTAATTACAGAGATTCTATGAGCATGGAGGTGAGACACAAGTAGCACAAGATGCTCCATTAAAGCCCTCCATGGATATATTTGCTGTGGGGTGAGCTCATATACCATCTCTTTTTGTATCACTCTATATGTTCAATGCTCCTAATGGTTCAAGCACACATACCTTTTCAAAATGGAAAAACATTTTCACCTTAAGTATTAGAGTTTTTATCATATTGTAATAGTTTTATCTTAATGCTTCAGGTGTGTGATAGCCGAACTTTTTCTTGAGGGTCAGCCACTATTTGAACTGGCGCAGCTTCTCGCTTATCGTAGAGGGCAACATGATCCTAGCCAACACCTTGAAAAGGTATTTCCTATTACGATCTTTTCGCATCGATTCTCTTGATGTTCATATAACATTCTTTTCACCTTCCATCTGAGTGGTACATGGGACTTGTGGCTTCTGTGGTTCTGAGTTGGATTTTTTTTTTTGGCTGACTCTTCTACCTTTATTTCTACTCATCTTTGCTGTTCTTTTAACTTTTTGTTGGATTCAGATTCCTGATCCGGGAATTCGCAAGATGATTCTTCATATGATTCAGTTAGAACCCGAAGCACGCCTATCTGCTGAAGACTACCTGCAAAATTATGTGGGAGTTGTTTTCCCAAACTACTTCTCACCATTTCTGCACACTTTATATTGTTGTTGGAATCCACTTCCTTCAGACATGAGGGTAACCATCACATTTTCTGTAAACTCTCTACATTCCGCATCAACTTGTTTGATATAGTTTTGCTTCATTTCGTTTAGGTAGCAACTTGCCAGGGGATATTTCAAGAAATACTTAAAAAGATGATGGAAAATAAGTCAGGTGATGAGATCGGCGTTGATTCTCCTGTAACTTCAAATCCAATGAACGCAAGCACAGTACAGGAAACTTTTGCAAATCACAAATTGAACTCATCTAAGGATTTGATAAGGAATACTGTGAACTCTAAGGATGAGATCTTTTACTCTATTTCTGATGCACTCAAGAAAAATCGCCATCCTTTCTTGAAAAAGATAACAATGGACGATTTGGGTACACTGATGTCTCTCTATGATAGCCGTTCTGACACTTATGGCACGCCTTTTCTACCGGTAGAGGGTAACATGAGATGTGAGGGAATGGTTCTGATTGCATCTATGCTCTGTTCTTGTATCCGCAATATCAAGTTGCCTCATTTGAGGAGGGAAGCTATACTTCTATTGAGATCTTGCTCTTTGTATATTGATGATGATGATCGCTTACAGCGTGTACTTCCATACGTCGTTGCCTTGCTTTCTGATCCAACAGCAATCGTGCGGTGCGCTGCCATGGAAACTTTGTGTGACATTCTGCCGCTTGTCCGAGATTTTCCTCCTAGTGATGCAAAGATTTTCCCAGAGTACATATTTCCGATGCTCTCCATGCTTCCTGAAGATACGGAAGAGAGTGTGAGGATATGCTATGCCAGCAATATTGCAAAACTCGCTCTTACTGCTTATGGATTCTTGATACATTCTTTCCAGTTGAGCGATGTAGGGGTTCTTAATGAATTGAATTCCCAGCAGATCTCCACTACACCTGCTAGTGAGACCCCTAGTCATTTGCAAAAGGCAAATGGCAATGCGCAGCTTCAACAGCTTAGAAAAACTATAGCTGAAGTTGTTCAAGAGCTTGTTATGGGTCCAAAACAAACTCCAAATGTTAGAAGAGCACTCCTTCAGGACATAGGGGAGCTCTGCTTTTTCTTTGGTCAGAGGCAGAGTAATGACTTTCTACTACCGATCCTCCCTGCCTTTCTAAACGACAGAGATGAGCAGCTAAGATCTGTATTCTTTGAGAAGATTGTTTATGTATGCTTTTTTGTTGGCCAGAGAAGTGTGGAGGAGTATCTATTGCCTTATATCGATCAAGCTTTGAGTGATCAGACGGAGGCTGTTATTGTCAATGCATTGGAGTGCTTATCCACATTATGCAAGAGTAGTTTCTTGCGGAAGAGAGCTCTCCTCCAAATGATAGAGTGTGTTTATCCTTTGTTGTGCTATCCATCTCAATGGGTAAGGAGGGCAGTTGTCACTTTCATTGCCGCAAGTAGTGAATGCTTAGGTGCAGTCGACTCTTATGCTTTTATTGCCCCAGTAATACGCTCTTATCTTAGTAGACTGCCTGCGTCAATTGCTTCTGAGGAAGGTCTACTTTCATGTTTGAAGCCCCCTGTCACAAGGGAGGTAGTTTATCGTATCTTTGAAAAAACCAGGAACCCAGAATTCATGGCGAAACAGCGAAAGATGTGGTATAGTTCTTCACCTCAGTCCAAAGATTGGGAATCTGTTGATTTGTTTGACAAAGATGCTGGGGAGTTGAATTCAGTAGAATGCAGGGCCGAACAGAAGCAAAGTGTGGAAGGAAAAAAACAGATTAAGAGTGCATCAAAGCAACCAGAAGTTCAAGGAAAGTATGCAGAAAAGGATGCTAAATTAAGAATCCCGAGAAACCCAAGACCTAATGCTTCTAACACTGTTGAGCTACGTGATCCCGTGTATCCAGAGAAGTTACAGTTCTCTGGGTTTATGGCACCATATGTATCTGGTGCGAATAGCTTTATTGAACCAGAGAACATACCTCTCTATTCGTTTAGCATGGACAAACGAGCAGCTACAAATCCTCCTGTGGCTTCTGAGTCTTCATTGCAGATGAACTCTCTGGGAATGGGTTCATTGTCTGTGCCATGGATGGATTCCATGAGTAAATCATTTAACTTGGCTAGTTCGGTCCCAGTGCCTAAGCTGATTTCTGGGTCATTCCATGTCGGTACCAATCCTAAACAATTTTACAGAGTGGTACATGAGCCAGAAAGCAGAGAAAATGATCAAATCTCCTCAGCCATCAGTAAATTTCAAGACCTCGGAGTATCAAGCTCCTCAAAAAGTGCTTCTGTAACTTCAGAAGATGCTTCTTCTCCAGCGGATCTTGTAGGAGAGCCATCTCTGTCAAGGACATCGGTTCCGGATTCAGGGTGGAAGCCTCGTGGAGTATTAGTTGCTCATCTACAAGAGCATCGCTCTGCGGTCAATGACATTGCCACTTCAAGCGATCATAGCTTTTTTGTTAGTGCATCAGATGATTCCACAGTGAAGGTGTGGGACTCTAGAAAACTGGAAAAGGACATCTCTTTTAGGTCAAGGCTAACATATCATCTCGAGGGAAGCAGAGGGATGTGCACAACAATGCTTCGGAATTCAACGCAAGTTGTAGTTGGAGCCTCTGATGGTGTGATACATATGTTTTCAATTGACCATATCTCCAGAGGCTTGGGGAACGTAGTGGAGAAGTATTCAGGCATTGTTGATATTAAAAAGAAAGATGTTAAAGAAGGCGCTCTAGTTTCTCTCTTGAATTATACTGCTGATAGCCTTTCTGGTCCGATGGTAATGTATAGTACCCAAAACTGCGGAATCCACCTTTGGGATACAAGGTCAGATTTAGATGCATGGACACTGAAAGCAAATCCTGAAGAAGGATATGTGTCTTCATTGGTTACAAGTCCTTGTGGGAATTGGTTTGTCTCTGGGTCTTCAAGGGGAGTGCTTACTCTTTGGGATTTGAGATTTCGTGTTCCTGTAAATTCGTGGCAATACCCCATCATATGTCCCATAGAGAAGATGTGCCTCTGCTTTCTTCCTCCAAGCGTCTCAGTGTCCACCACTATGAAACCTTTAATTTATGTTGCTGCCGGTTGCAACGAAGTTTCACTCTGGAATGCAGAGGGAGGTAGCTGTCACCAGGTAATGTTGTTCTACCATTCTAATGCACCTTGACTTCGGATATTGAACCTTCTCGAGTTATGACTTATGGTTTTTCTGTTAGGGTTACAAGTTTGAATATGGATGTTAGTTTAATAGTGATGGGAGGCTCACTGTGAATTAGTCCATGAAAAAAAACTGTTTTGATAGATTAGACCATTCTTGGATACTGATTAGGACTTGTAATTGAGCTGATTCTGTTGGGATTCTGTAGGTATTGAGAGTAGCCAATTATGAAAATGAGACGGATGTTTCCGAGTTTCAATGGAAGTTACCAAGCAATAAGGTAAATCCGAAGCCGAATCATCGTCAGAACATGAGCTCCAAGTACAGAATCGAAGAGTTGAACGAGCCTCCTCCTCGTCTTCCTGGTATCCGCTCTTTGCTCCCTTTACCTGGAGGTGACTTGTTAACAGGTGGTACTGACTTGAAGATTCGGCGTTGGGATTACTCCAGGTCCTAAATCTAAATTATTTAACTTGTGTTTGACAATCAAACGTTTCGTCACACCTCTTGACGCAATTCATGTTTTTTGTGTTTTGGGACTACCACAGCCCTGAGAGAAGTTATTGTATATGCGGTCCGAGTTTGAAAGGAGTCGGAAATGATGATTTCTATGAACTAAAAACCAACACGGGCGTGCAATTTGTTCAGGTCTGTTGATCAAATATATCTCTGATCTTCGCATAACGATATCTTGCAGTCGTGTAAGCTTATAATGATATTTATGATGAAATTGTGTTTGTATTTTCCGCAGGAGACAAAGAGACGGCCTCTGGCTACTAAACTGACGGCAAAGGCGGTACTTGCGGCTGCTGCGACAGACACAGCGGGTTGTCATCGTGACTCAGTTCAGTCTCTGGCATCTGTGAAGCTGAACCAGAGACTGTTGATATCAAGCAGCAGAGATGGAGCCATAAAGGTCTGGAAGTAAAGAAACCCTGACGGTCTTTCGTGTACAGTGTTATAGTGTTTATTTTATTTTACCTTGTCATTGTACCATCAAATGCTAAAAGAAATTTTTTAGCCTTGTATCCTTTTTACTCGATAAACTTCCTTGTACAGATTTTTCCATTGTAGTAAAAACCTTTGATTCTGATCGTTCAAAAGCATATACTTATAAAAAGGTATCATCATATTACATCATTTTTGTATCTATGTAAACACATTGCAGTACAATTCTAAGTTTCTAACTCTGAAATGTCAATCCGTTGAGGAACATGTACTTGGCTCGAGAGTAAACAGTGATTGTAGAATGCTATCAAGGTTGCAAATAACATATGTCGAAAAAAGTATGGTCAAAAGTCAATTCGATGGAGAAATGAACAAGAGAATTACATCGTCTATAGAAAAACCAAATAAGCAAATATCGATAACAAAGCGGATATTGCAGAATTCATACTAACGAGAAAGTAAAACTTCAAGCTTCATGAAGTGTGATCATCATCATCATCTACTTCTCAGAAGAGTTGGGTCCTCTCTTCTTGCCAAATCCAACAACTGAAAAATAACAAATAAAGAGGGAAATATACTTGAGAACCAGTCTACTATGTAGATAAGCAAAGAGACTAATAGCAAAATTGAAGGAATAATCAAATTCTGAGATCTCTCAAGAAGAAAGAATCTAAACAAAACAATCATAACAAATGAATGAAGTAGACAGATTCAGCAAAAGTTTCACAAAATCATAACAAGAATTGATACTCTAACAAAGGCACGATACAAAACTTAGCATTTCTTCTACAGTATGAGCTGATATCTGAAGTTACTAAAACTTGGCTACTTTCATTCAAAGCCTAAGAACACTAGCTCAACTAAACAACTCAAATCAGAGATCTTAACTAAATCTCAAGTTAACAAATGAAACGGAATATATTACCGGCGGTTACGAAACGGCGATTGTGTTGCAACCTTTTGTGAGCACGGCCACGTGGCTTCTTCTTCTTATCCTGCTTTGCCACTTTCGGTGTCTGACCTCTCACCTTACCGGCACGAGCCAAGGAACCGTGTACCTTACCTGATGATTCCAAAGCAAATCAAAGACAATAAAAAGCATTAACGACAGCAACAAAGAATGAGATTGGTAAATTCTAAAATTGAATACGGATTCATATGGAATCAAACGTTAAAGAGGAATTACCCATGATTGTTTACGAGGATTCTTCTGACGACGGAATCGGCGCTCTCTCCGGTTATAGTGTACGGCAACGCTTTTAACTCTTCTCAGAGATTAGGGTTTTCTATGACTGATATTTAAGTGATGAAGACGATCTGTACTGATACGGCCCATTAGTGGTTTCTTAATGGGCCTATATTGTTATCATTTGGAAGCCTGTGCAACGAAATTTAGATTCCTAGTTAGTTGGGTTGATATCGGTCCGATTGTGACAGTAACAGATGGTTTAGATCAAATCTCACTAGTTATTTTTGTTAGCCACGTCAGCTTAATATTCGTGTACGCGCAAGCTCACCGTTAGCTATGATAAACCCCTTCACTATCATCTCTTACAAAAACCCATTAGCTTCTTCAGTCTTCTCTAAAATACTTGCAAGCAACAGAGTCAGAGGTTAAGTAAGAAGAAGAAAAAATAATGCTAAGGTTTCAATGTTTTCTTCACCTTCTTCAGCCTTCTATGGCGAAGAACAACAGCAACCACTCGAATATTTGTTTACACAATTTGGCGCCGTTTCGGGTCACCGACACGATTCCTGTACAGAAGATCCAGGAGTTACGTGCGAATCGGTCGAGGGAGAGTGGAAAGTTGCGAGTAAATGGAATAGGTAGAGAAATGGAAGAAGGTGTGGAAGAATTCGAAGAAGTAGATGATGGAGATGATGATGAGGTAGAAGATGAGTTCTCGGCGAAGAAGAGAGGCGTTTACAGAGCGAAGAAAGAGAAGATTGATTACGATAAAGACCCTGAGTTTGCGGATATTCTTGGAGATTGTTTAGATAACCCAGATAAAGCTCAAAAGAAGGTGAAGTTTTAAACTTTGATCTTTGGATCTTACCATTTCGATCGAGAAGCTGTTGTTGAGCTGATGTATTGACAAAGTAACGTTTATTGAGCTGAAATTTTTGAGTAGCTTTTGATTTTGATTGTTATTTTGAAATGGGTTGTTTATCAATGAACTCTTTTTAGATGGAAGAGAGATTGAGGAAGAAGAGGAACAAAATTCTTCATACTAAGACTGGTTCTGCAACTTCGATGCCAGTGACGTTTAACAAGTGAGTGATCCTATGTTGCTTTTGAAGTTATATGTGATTCTCTTGGTTGATTTTGCTTGCTCATTTGATCTGCTTGTTCAGTAGTTGTTGATGTTCAGTGCCTTGTTCTTCTCATTGTTTATTAAACTCTTGGTTTTGTTGTTCTGTAAGATTTGAGTATTCGAATTCATACATGTGGTTGGAGTTTTACAACACACCGCTGGACAAAGACATAGCCTTGATCTCTGATGTGAGTCCTCAAACTGAATCTTTGCATTCCTATACTAATCTGAGGAGATAGGGAAAATCTTAACAAATCACTCACTGTTTTGTTTTGATGGCTAAAATCTTGCAGACAATCCGGTCCTGGCATATCCTTGGACGACTTGGTGGATACAACTCCATGAATATGCAAGTATGTCTATGATTGAGAAAGTGAAAGCATTTATCTATTCGGTTTCCTTTTGTTTTCTCGCATTATAAGCATTAAGCTGTTTTTTTATCTTTTGCTCGTATGGTGCAGTTATCACAAGCACCACTGGATAAGAGGCCAAACTATGATGCCATACTTGGAGCTAATGTCGAGCCCACCACGTTTTATAACATCGGGGATCTTGAGGTTCAAGACAATGTCGCTCGAATATGGTGATAACTCTCACTACACCCTAAAAACATTTTTTGCAAGTCTTGTTGTTACTCATCACATAAATGATGGTTTTGACAGGCTCGATATTGGGACCTCGGAGCCGTTGATTCTCGATGTTCTGATAAACGCATTGACACAAATCAGCTCAGAGTGAGTTCAATTCTCTCCTTCTCTCTGTATGTTTATTAACTGAATTAAGCTTTTGAGATGGACATGTTTGAAATGTGTGTAAGCTCTAACGTGGTATTTGTTTTGGTTGTTTCTAGTTATGTCGGGATAAAGAAAGTTGTGTTTGGTGGATCTGAGTTCGAGAGCTGGAAGGAGAATATGACATCCGAGGAATCTGGTTTCAGAGTCCACAAGATTTAACATCTTATACACACACCCATTAGATTACAGCTGTTTCAGAGGCCACAAGAGTTCACATATGTGTTTATTTAGATTTGCACTGTGATATATTATGGAAAATTAGAATCACATCTTCATGTTCAATTACATCTTTGTAGCACTAGCGCAATTACAAGTATTGAGAAATCAGAGCAGAGTGATATTATGGGAAATTAGAATCATATTTTCTCGTTCAGTTAATCTTTGTAGCACTTGCGCAATGACAAGTATTGAGAAGTGAGAGCAGGCAGCCAAGAATAGATCTTTTTTGATAAAAGCCAATGATGGTAGTTTTAATATCATTTAGTGAAAAAAGGATGGTGGTACAATCCTTGAGCTGTTCAGGAAAAATCTTAACCTACAAGCTGCTGTCAGAAACTCTTAATGGCTCACAACAAGCTTTTTAGAAAAAGTAAACAAGATATTCAGTAGTGGATTCTTCAAGCCTGTCTGTTTCTCCTCTTGGGACCCGACTTGGCTACTCTAAGACCTTTGCTGATAGCGCTAAGCCTAGCAAGTGCTGCTTTCTTCAAATCAGGCCTGTAGTAGTTGTCCACTACCTGAAAAGTTGAAGACAATCAATCGGTTAGTACTTTTACTGATAGAAAACAAAACAGATGCAATATGAAATGGTGCACAGAAGAAAGATTTATCTCAGAAGCCAAGCGTAACAAATATATTTCATAGAAGAAATACACCACAAAGGAGTACCTCTTCTTACGTGTTAGCTTTCTCATCACTGATAGGTACGAATTGCAGACTAAATAAAAGTAATCTCAAATTCTAGGTATGCTACAATAATTCATATTACTATTAACTCAGAAGCCAAGCGTAACAAATGTATTTCATTGAAGAAATACACCACAAAGGAGTACTTCTTCTTACGTGTTAGCTTTCTCATCACAGCTAAAATTAGACAGAAAAATAGACGAAATCATTAAATTGAAACAAATAGCTAAGGATTTAGCTCAGAAGCCAAGCGTAACAAATGTATTTCATTGAAGAAACACCCCACAAAGGAGTACCCCTTCTTACGTGTTAGCTTTCTCATCACAGCTCAAAAGGACCAAAAACTATTATCAAACCTATTGTTCCATTTCATTAGAATTTTTTTATGTTAGCTTACTCATTACTGATAAAATTTGTCACAAATAGAAACAGAAAACTGTCCCAAAGCAATGGTAAAAGTTTATAGCTCAGAAGCCAAGCGTAACAAATGTATTTCATTGAAGAAATACCCCACAAAGGAATACCTCTTCTTACGTGTTAGCTTTCTCATCACAGCTCATAAAATTAAACTATTCTCAATCCTAAGTCTCAAATTCACTAAAGCACTTATCCGTAAGATTTTCCAAATAACCCAACATGTATAACCGCAGATAAAGCAAACAAACATTGATCTTAAGAAGATGAGTAGTACCTGATTGGCAACAACTTTACTCATCCTCGAGAACTCCTTCTTGAGGATAGACTTGTTAACAGAGAGCTTAGGCTTGTTTTGTCTCTTAGTCTTGGTGGTTCCGAGTACAACACCTTGGTCCTTGCCAGCCGCCTGAATGGTCACTGTCTTTTTGTTGGCCAAACCTATAATCATATAAAAAAGACTCAAACTTCAATCACATTATCAGATACTAATACAAATCCAATCACCCAATAGCATGTAACCAACAAAAAGATAGTCATCAATTCAACAAGTTGTTAATTTTCCCAATTACATTTAGCTAGACATATAAAGGTAATGACTTGTGTTCATATCAACAGATTCAACAAAAGAACAAACTTGAGATAAATCTAGAGTAAGCAACAGTTGTGTATTACCAGAGTGCTTGTACGAGTTGATGTTGACGAGGTTGTTGCTCTCTTTGCTGAACTGAACCTTGGCATTACCTCTACCGAATTGCTTCACCAAGAAACAGTTGTTTCTCTTCACGATCTCCCAGATCAACTGTCCTGGAACTGTGGCCATTTCGAGCTCCTTCACTGATTATTGAAGAAGAAAGCATTTAGTAACACAACATATATGAAGCGGTAAAACAAGGGCTACACAGATTGAAGAACAAAGAACGGCAAATTGGTTTGTAAAGAGATGATTCAAGCTCACCTTGATATTAGCAGACCTAGATGACGGCGGTAAAGAGAAGAGAACGAGACTCGTGCCGGAGTTAAGTTATGATTTATGTCGATGCGTTAATATATATACATTCTCTGCAAAACCCTAGTTTGGTTCTCGGAGGCAATGTTTATAAGTCAAATATAAGTAAACCAGACTTTTATCAAAAGGGCGTTTGGTCTAGTGGTATGATTCTCGCTTTGGGTGCGAGAGGTCCCGAGTTCGATTCTCGGAACGCCCCTTCTAAAATCATTTTTTTTTCTGCCAACTAAACTTTGTTTTTCTTCACCCTTGCTAAATTTTCCAAACAACTCTGCATCCATTAGACTCAAATTGACCACTTAACTGGATAAATGAAAATCATCATCAGACATAATTTTCACTTCAATGGAGCAAATCCAAATCTTGTTTTATATGGTGAAGCTATAGATCTTACATGGTGAATAACTATCTATATTTGAATACAAACTCTTCATGAAGCATTATAACTCCCTGAAAAGCATCAGCACAACACAACAACATATGAAAACACTCTTGACACATTCTTTGTTACCATCATCATCATCATCACAGAAGATTCCAAGTTTCAGACTTGAATGTTCGGACTTAGACCCACATATCTTCACCTCCTTCAGCCCACATTCCCCATTTCCATCTCACTCTCGGGTTACTCATCATACATGTCGATATCAGATTGCTTCTTACTCTAGGATCTTTGTCCTGGTGAATCATCAGTCTCATGTCTGTCAAACCTCTGTACTTATTAACAATAGACCTGATGAAAGAAACTGTTTGATGAACATTGGTATGATCTGACATCTGTACACGTGCTGTTATTTGCTTCAGGCTGTCTGTTCCCTTCATATCACCTAGGCCGCCTTGGCTTTGGAAATGTGTTTCGATATCTGACCAAGTCCTGGGACTCAAACTAAGAGAAGTAATGCCAGGGAATGCTTTGAGGATTGTTGCCAGTCCAAGTTCTAACCTCTCAGATTGTTCTATAGACTTTACTGAATCCACTGCAAGCTTTTTGATCTTGTTGCCAAAACTGATGTTGCTGATTAATCTGTACATATCAGGAGATACGAGCTCTAAAGTCTTCAGATCTTGAAACTCCCCAAAACTAACACCTTCAGCGTCCTCCACAGAAAGATGGCATTGCACCAACTTGGGCGTTTCAACTAGAAGAGATTTAGGCTTGTTGCATTTTAGCTTCAGTTCAAGCAGGTTTGGCGCCACGATAGCCAAGGAAAGTGGAGCATTCGACACAGTCCAATGACAACTCTTTAGGTGAAGAAAATGGATTCTTGGTTCCTTAAGTCCTCCAACACCAATCAAATTCAGCTCTTGAAGAAAAGGGAAACAATCATTGACCTTCTCTAGATTCTCATCATCAAGTCTGATGAATTCAAGTGTCAAGTATCTGAGATTAGGCATCTCAGTCAGGCCAACTACAGAGAGCCAAGCATTCTTCACCTCTAGTTTCACTAACTTACTACCTGCAAGATACAAATAGACTTAATCTAGTTACTATCATATATCATCATCATCATCATCATCATCATCATCGTCTTCCAATAAAAAACTTCTATTTCAAACGAATCCGAAACGAAACTAGAGGAAATGATGATGGAGAAAAAAAACTTACAGTTTGAAGAAATGAGCGCCAAAATATCCGATTTTCTCCAGCAAGATTGAATCCAGAAATCCGAAATTGACAAATTCTCCAGGTCTTCACGAACCCTAGGCAACCACTCCTTCACAAATTCGACATCGGTCAGGTACAAATCCTTGGAATCTTCTTCATTGAAGTCGTCAAACGACATTCCCTTAAGCGCCTTATCGACTCCGACTGAGATTGAGCGAATTTTGCTAGAGTTCTCGATTAGGCTTCTGAAGATCGTCTTGAACGGTGTGACAACGACGATGGACCGCGATTTTAAGTACCGAGACCAGGTACAGATGAGATTCACGGCGCGAACCTCTCGAGAAAGCGAGTTCAATGTCTTGGAAGCGACTCTACATCGTGCTAGGGATTCGGAATCGTTGATTCGACTCAGAATTTTGATCCAGAGCTCTGGTGGTAACTCGTCCATGGTGTTTCTTGATTTGGGAAATTGAAGGAAAGGAAGAAGACGAAGGAGAGAAGGAGTTATAGAAATTTGGAGGTACGTGTGGTTAAAATCCCGCACGTGTTAAAATTGTAAACGACTAAACTACCCTTATGAATTCTGGAAAATAACAAACGTGTCATAGAGTGAAGAAAAACCCTTATTGTTTTCTAGATTTCTCCGATTTGTGTAGTATCGTCGGGATTTTTTGACCGGAGAAATGGGGAGGAGGATTTTGAACGATGCGTTGAGGACGATTGTGAATGCTGAGAGACGAGGAAAAGCTTCGGTGGAGCTCAAACCAATCTCCACCGTTATGTCTTCGTTCTTGAGAATCATGAAGGAGAAAGGTGAAATTTTTCTCCCTTTTGTTTTCTAATTGGTTCTTGATGCTTACCCATTTATCATTTTTGGGATCGGAAGCTCATCAATTCTCATGGACACTAGATTTAGTAGTATTTTAGAAGCTGCAATTAGTTCGTGAGATTGTTGGGCTTACTTACTTGTGAAGCTACAACATTTGAAAGTTTGAAACTTGAAACAAAGTTTAATGTTTTTTGCTTCCAAGTTTATGTTTTTGCTTTTATGATGCTATCAGTGGTCTGAGTTGCTTTGTTCTACTTATGTATATATATACCTGTTGATTCATATTAAGGATGGTTAGATAATTCTTCTGCTAAATGGATTTTTTTTTGGGTAATGTTGCTAGATAGCGATTTCAAATGGTTATTATAGTTGTAAGTAGCTTTACATGTTACAGATTGTTTGATGGAATCAGCTTTTCCTTAGTGTGTTTTAACTTTACAAAATGGTAATGTTAAATGTAGGTTATATCAAGAACTTTCAAGTGTATGATCCACATAGAGTTGGGAGAATAACAGTTGATCTGCAAGGGAGGGTTAATGACTGCAAAGCTCTTACCTACAGGCAAGACGTTAGGGCAAAAGAGATTGAGAAATACACTGAACGCACACTTCCAACACGTCAGGTTTGTTCATTGTCTCTCTCTCTCCATATCCAGAAATGCAGCTAAATAGCTTAGCCTTTTTGATTTGTTCCATGTAGTGGGGTTATGTTGTAATCACAACTCCGGATGGGATTTTGGACCATGAAGAAGCAATCAAACGGAATGTGGGTGGTCAGGTTCTTGGCTTCTTTTACTGAATAGCTTGAGCTAGCACATGGCAAGAACCTTCTAGTGTCAAAGGATTCAACAAAAGATTGAAGTTTCGGTCCTTCTCCTGTTGCTTTTTGTTTTTTGTAACTTGCATTGTCTTTGAACAGATTGGCAATTATTAGATAACACATTTGTTGCTAAATTCAAAGATCTTGTTGTTAGTTTATATTTTGGACGAGAAATTTGTTCTTCCATAGCTATCTGAATAATCTATATTTCTTCTATACACAGACGGGTTAACAGTTTTCTTATTATCATGGTAAACATAACATTCCTGTTTCGTCCACCAAAATAGTACATCAATCAAGATATTTTCTTCTCTCGATTTGTCAATCGTATCCTCAATCATTACAAATCTGACTGTATATATGACAAGAAAGCCAAACATGTAATACAAAACAGATGAGATATCTCACGGCAAAAAAGTTATGCTCAGGATGCGAAATTCAAGTTCAAATCTACAAGCAAACCAATCAAAGAAAAGAATTGAGGGCTAATTGAACAATGAATATGTATGTATGTATATATAAACAAACGGGAAGAATTCAGCGACGAAGAGCCCCGAGCTTGGCAAATATGTCATCGTAATCTGGGAGTTTGGGATGTACATGGCTAGCTTTCTCCTTTGCCGGAGTTTCTGGGTCAGGTGATGTCACAGTTTTGGGAAGCGAGCTTGAAGAAGAAGCTAATCCTTCTTGCTTAGCCATTGACTTAGCCTCTGGAGTTAGCTTTGAAGGAGATTCTCTATAGTGAGAGATTTTTTCAGTTTTTGGAAGAGAGCTTGAAGAAGTTGCTGATCCTTGTTGCTTAGCTGCTGGCTTTTCCTTTGGAAGTAGCTTTGGAGGAGAATCTTGATCGGGAGAAGCTTTGTCAGTTTTTGGAAGAAAGCTTAAAGAAGAAGCTGATCCTCGTTGCTTAGCTGCTGGTTTTTCCTTTGGAACTAGCTTTGGAGGAGAATCTTGATCGGGAGAAGCTTTGTTGGTTTTTGGAAGAAAGCTTAAAGAAGAAGCTGATCCTTGTTGCTTAATCAGTGGTTTGGCCCCAAGACCTAGCTTTGGATGAGATTCTTGATCGTGAGAAACTTTCTCAGTTTTGGGAAGATAGCTTAAAGAGGAAGCTGATCCTTGTTGCTTAGTCAGTGGCTTGGCCTCAGGACTTAGCTTTGGTGGAGATTCTTCATCAAAAGAAACTTTGTCAATTTTTGCAGTAACGAGGGATGGTCTTCTCTCTTGGCCCTTTGTTCTTCTTGAGATGGAAATATAAGGCCTGGTTTGAATGTGTGCAGTATCTCTATGGACTTCTTTCTCATCTTCATCGTCACTGGACATTGTGTGAAAATATGAAGCAGAAGCAGAGGCAGGGGTGGTCTTGTGGGTCCTCCTATCTTGACTTCTGGTAGAAGCTCGAGTCGGGATTTCTTCCTCCAAGTCCTTATGGCTGACACCCGAATGTAGATGTGTGGGCCGGGTTCTTGACTCAGTTCTTTTCTCTTGATATCTGAAAGAAACTCTCTTTGGAAGTTCCATATCTGATTCATCATCACTAGAAGATGAATCTGGAGGTATAGAGCTTGGTCTTTTGTCTGAGTTACTTGCTTTCTGAGTGTAAAGTTCATTCCTAATACTGCTAGAAGAAGCTGTCTGCAGAGAAGAAGACCTTGACGGATCAACCTCTGTTGGAAGATACTCTTTTATAGATTTAGACGACGTCTTGTCTCTTGGCGGACTCGATCCATAAGATGGGAGAGTCGTTTCATTCTCAAGTCCACTGGCTAGAGGTCCAAACTTAAGACCTGTAGGAGTCTCTGCGTCAGATTCTTCCTGTGTTTTGGAATCATCTCCTTGGTCTTCTGTGTCTGATGGGAAAAAGTAACGTCCTAAATCATCAGGACCTTCAGACATGTGAGACTTCTGAGCTGTCAGCTTCGACTTTCCTTCTGCACGTCCGGAAAGTCTTCCTAGATTGTCTTCTTCACTTTCAGAATCTCGGTCATAATCATCAAACTTTGCAGACGGCTCAGGCTCATGCAGAGAAGCTGGAGGACTTGTAGGACCATCATCAAATGTTGGAGGAGAACTTGGCTTCTCCTTTTCAAGAACCTGTGAGGTTGAGGCTGAGCTGAGTTTTCCCAGATCCTTGTGTCCTTCGAGGCTCCATGAACTTATCTCTGTAGGCATATGATCCGATGTTTTGCTGCTACTGCCAAGCAATGAAAATCCTAATCCTTGTTCTGGTTCATCATGATAAGCATCTTCTGTGTCGAATTGAGGTTTGTCAAAAAACGAGCTATAGTCATCAAAAGCCGGAGCAACAACAACAACAGGACTGTCATTGTAGCTCTCTCTATCTCCAACAGTGCTCTGAAATTTGTTTTCCTCAAAGATACTTGGTGAATCGATATGGTCCAAGGCAGTGACATCATTATCATCGGAAAAATTGCTTGACGGTGAATGCGATGAAGCTCGGCTTGATTGTTTCTTATTTAGAACATCTGCTGAACTGCTAAGGTTTATATCATCCATACCTGGCTGCTGTTTCTCTCTACCTATTTTAGCAAAGGAATCATTCGGCCTCATCTCCAATGAGTTCTCCCGAGAATGACCTCTCCTCCATGAAGTATTTTCTGATAGCTCATCAACAGTCTTCTTAGATGACTCTGCTCTAGTAGTAGTAGTAGATTGATCTACTTGCCTGTTATTGCTTTTTAATAACTCTTCTTTACCAAAACCTCCGCCTTGCATATTTGAGCTACTAGTACGACTATGTGGGGGATTGCTTCTAAGATTCTCATACGAGGATGAGTTCCGCGACTCTGTTGAATTCTGCATCATCATCATTCTTTCTTTACTTGAAAGCTCAGCAGCTCTACGTGCAGCAAAACTCGCTCTTTCCGCAGATTCAGCAGCAGCACGTGCAGCACTCGTTGCATCAACAAATTTCGTTTCGAATGGAGATGTATCCCCATGACCTGGATTGTGATCCCTGTGTTCTCTACCGTCAACTCTATCTCCTGTATTAAAAAAGACGATTAGTTTTTTTCTAACACTCAACACCAACAAACATCCAACGGAAAACGCTTCTTATAGAAAAACTAACCAGAAGGTTTTGGGTCTTGATGATAGTGATCAGGTGTCTTCCCAACGTTGAAATCAGTAGATGTCATGCGGCTTGAAGATCTCCCATCAGTTGCATATGAATTCTGCGACACATTGACAGTAGCTGCAGCTTGAAATACTGGAGGTTGATTGTTCTGGATTCTTGAAGACTCCGACTTTATTCCAGTTGCTGGCTGAGACACAGATGAACTTGCTCCACTCTGCTCAAAGAAATTGAAACTGCTAATGAGGAAACGTATACTAGAGAAAGAGACGAGTGAAAGTAATATTTAGCTGAAAATGTATTACTAACCGCCGACATGGTTTCCTTTGGATCTGATTCAACCAAAGACTCTGCTTCCCAAGTTACATTATGCTGCGTAGCAATCTCCGTCAAAATTTTGATCTTTGTTGGACCATCAGGAGCTTTAACAGACAATTTCTCTACTAACTAAGCAAAATAAAGAGAGAGTCTCAATAAACAATCATAGCTCTCTTCTACAAACAGCGGAGTAAAGTAAGAGAACACGCAGTAAAACAACTTACCAAACGACTCACACCAGAATCCGGTTGCAAACCAATAGCAGCTGAAACAAAATCTTTACCATACTTTGCAGAGAAATGCTTAACAATATCTGAGAGCTCCCCAACATCTGTTAACCTTTGAGAAGCGTATAAGACACTTGCGACAGCTTCCTTAAGATCATTAGGACATGTCCTGAAGTAAGATCACAAACAATGATCAACACAATGAAGAAAAAACAAACAAGGGTTGTTCAAAGAAACTTACTTTTGAGAGTCAATGACACCCAAACGAGCAACAAGAAGTTCACAATATATACCAACGAGCTCATAAGCAGCTACTGTCTTTTCTTCTCTTACCACATGCTCCACCTGACAATCCATGAATTCAAAATCACAGATTTCATACAAAACAAATGAAAATTTGATTGCTTTTTACTTACCCGAATTTTAGCTGTTTGGGTTTGGCCGGATTCAAGCAAATGAGCTAATTCTCTCCTCAGTTGCTTAATCTGTGTATCCTTTTTGTTCTTCAGGATTTTCAGGCGTGAAGCCGCCATTTGTAAAGCAATTTTGCTTCATTATTGAAAATAACAATCACCCAAATGTATCAATATTCCGGTAATGTGAAGAAACTCGCAAGAGGAAAATGAGAAAGTGAATATACCATTTGGCAGGCTTGAAACTTCGATGAAGCACCTTCTTCATTGAGCGAAACTTGATTAGAGAAACGAAAGGTCAAGCCTTTTGAGGTCTTGTGGAGTCTCCGAGTACACACAATTGAAACGAAAAATCTGGGCTTTAAGGGTTTTTGTTGAGGAAATCAGATGGAAATTTTGTGATCTGAGGAAATGGACCTTCACGTGACACGAAGAAAAGTATCAATTTTGGAGAAGACGCAGAAGAAGAGGTGAAATAGAGACGATAAAAAAGAAAAATTGACTTTTGGCAAAAACGGGTTAAATAGTGTTAGAAGATTTTGATTAACGCGTCAAAATGACAATCATGTAAGAAAACAAAAACTCAGAAAAACGAGTTAATGAAAAAGACATGTGTCATGTCGACAGTAATTTAAACAAAAATCTTGTATATTAACATTATTGATTTTGTAAGGTTATTCAAATATTAGATTTTCCAACTTTGAATATCTTTCGTTACTCCAATTAATCCCCGAATCATTTAATATATAAACAATGATTTTTATCAGATCTTCATTAATATCAAAACAATCTTGAAAAAATAATAATTAAGCTAATAAAATTTAAAGCGTTACAAAATAACTAGATATGTATTAAATAATTATAACCGATTTTTTGTATATGTCTAGAGTTAGTGGGTCACATGTTTTGAAATGTCTTTAAATGTAGAGACACCGACAACAGATAACTGAAATACCATAAAACTAAATTTCAAAATTAGCATTTTTTGTATTAGACAAAAAAAACAATTGTTTAAGAAGAAATTAATTGATTTATTTTCAACAAAAATAACATGATAAAACTCTATACAATTTAATAGAAATATATGATTCATCACTCAATTCAAAGCTTATCAATTTGATCTATAGTACGTTAATTTCCTAGATCAGCAATTATGAGAAATATGAATCATTCATTTCATCACAAAACTATTACAAGTAGGATTTTAACGGAATCGACAACGATCGAATTTTATACAAAAGAATTTGAGTAGAAACCTTTTAGAAATTGTAGTCAATCATAATATGAATCTGACCATACAACACAAATAACCTATATAGAAATTATCCAAACCTCTTTTAATCCATTTGGCTTCGTCCTACTTCTCCGTAATCTCTTTGACTTTCACTGGCTCTGTGGCTCACGGTCCAGCTCAGCAGCTAGGCACTGTTTCAGCTCCGCTACGATCTGGTTCATCGTTGGTCTATTCGATCCTTTATCTCTGACGCAAGACATTGCCACATCCACAAACTTCCAAGCTGAGTCCTGCGAGAAGTCTCCCCGAAGCAGCGGGTCCACGACGCCGTCTAGTTCTCTAGCCTCAAAGAACGGCCAAACGTAGTGAATAACGCTGATATTGTCTCCTTCTTCTGTTTTGATGATGGCTCGCTGGCCAGTGATGAGTTCAAGAAGAACGACCCCAAAACTGTACACGTCGCTCTTCTCGTTCAGCACAAATGTTCTGTAGTATCTGTCACCACACGTCGCAAATTGGTTACCATGTATTCCTGATAAACTTAAAAAGGGTCCGAACTGAATTGGCCAACCCTAACCCTAGTCTCACTAAACCGCTCTGGTTTGTGAAGCTACCAGCCAGAACATGTGATCTGTATTGATTGTGAAAAGGAACTTACTCAGGATCAACGTAGCCGGGAGTGCCCATGACGGTAGTCACGACGTGGCTGAGATCGTCTTCAGGGAAGACCTTAGAAAGGCCGAAATCAGCAATCTTGGCTTCCAAGTTATCGTTTATTAGAATGTTTGCTGTTTTAACGTCTCTATGTACTATTGCTGGTCTGCATCCATCGTGCAAATACTCCAAACCTGCCAAGGGGGAAATAAAACCAGGTTTCACAATACAGAACTAGGCTAAACCAGGTTTGGTTTCTTGGTTAAGCCCTGAGGAATCAAGGTTGCCAAAACCGGGACCAACCTTGTGCAGAATCTATGGCTATATGGAGTCTCTTTTCCCAACTAAGATCCTCTGCATTCTCACCTGCATGTCCATAAACATAACACCCGTGAGCTCATAGGAAGCAAAGCAACAATTGGTAACAGAGATATATAGAGAGATAATAAGATGACTTGAAAGATAAGCCTGCAAGTTGCCGTTGGCCATGTACTCGTAGATGAGAGCCATGCTACGATCATCATCGCAGTATCCAACAAATGAAGCTAAGTTACGGTGATGCACTGTCAAAAGAAGCTCTGCCTGCAAACATTTTACAGTACTTAAGCATTTTAATTTCTAAAATATTTGATCATGTTTTTGGTGTTCTTTAGATCACCTCGACTTGGAATTGGTTAGAAGCCCGGGATAATGATGATGATGAAGTTCCTTTAGGTTTTGCCAATGAAGAATCGTTTATCATCTTTACAGCAATTTTAGTCCCATCTTCAAGGGAACCAAGGTACACAATACCAAACCCTCCTTTACCAATCACTTTATTGAAGTTGTTTGTTATGCTAGAGACCTCATTATATGTGAACCTTCTCTTCCCTGAAGGCAGGAGTGGTCCTGAATAGGCTCCTGAAATCAAAACACTCGTTTTTCTCAGCATAAAACAACTTCAATTCATTAATCCTGAAGTAAATATTCCAGCCATCTAACCTTTTTTTCTTTGCCTTAGTATGATCCATATGATAACCAAGACGACAACGAGAACGATCACTGATGCTGCTACAGCTATTGGCACGACCATGCTCTTCTTCTTCTTCTTTTCTTGACATGAGTTACAAAGGTTTTGCTCATCCGCACTGCAAAACAGAGGAAATCACAAGATTCAGAGAGAGTGCTTGTGTTGAATAACTTTCTGAATAATGCTAGAAACTGTTACCTGAGCGTAAGTAAACCGGCCTTTAACTTTTTCATAAGGGATTTTGGGATAAACCCAGTAAAATTGTTTCCTTTCAAATTCCTTACAACACAAGTAAATGTGTCAAGAGGCAAATTCATTATTTAAATAGACCAACACTGTGTATATTTGTGCTTACTTACAGGACTTTCAAATGTTTTAGATCAGCCAAAAACTCAGGCACATTTTGTTGCAGGTCATTGTTGGATAAATCCCTGAGAAAAACAATGCATAACTCTCTGATAGTTCATGTGCATAAAAAGTGGTGAAAAATGTCAATTGTATACGTATACTTACAATGACTCAAGAAGAGAGAGATTTCTAAATGCCAAGACTATTGGTCCTAGTAATCCGCTTGAGCTAAGATTCAGGGACTTGATTTGATGATTATTATTGTTGTCGCTGCATCCAACACCTTCCCAAGGGAATAATCTTGGGGAGCAAGGATCACCACTCCAAACCTTGTTCACTTTATAAGTTGCTTTTATGCTTTCTATAGCATGAACTGCATTACCAAGAGAAAATGTGACTATGTGAGTTTCAGTAGAAATCTAATTCTATCTAAATAGAGATTGAAAGTGGAAACTCACTGTCTTCAATTGTGGTGGAAAATTCATCTAGAGATTGTGCGGTAAAAATCTCTATAGCATTGAGAATCGGTGGAAGCGTTGAATCTACAGTCTTCTGAATAGAAATCCAGTGATCTTTACCAGTGAAAGCTCTTGGATTAGAAAACGTCGTTGAATATTTTGAAGAAGGTTCGAAAGAAGTTTCAGAAACAGGGGAACCATTCCACAAAATCTTGATCTTTCTAGTCTCATTCTTCTCTAGTGTTTCGAGTTCCGCGAAGTAAAGATATGCGTAGAACCGAACATTTGGATCGTCTGATGTCCAGAACAATTCCAACGGATCATCAACGTTTTCAGGAGCAGCAGCTGTCTTAATAACTTCATCAGGTGGACAATAACCGTTCTGAAAAACATCGATATAGCCCGATGTTATAATCGAGTTCCAGGAGATATTTGAGGAGTATGGAGACCAAATACGATCGAATCTATCGTCTTGGTACCGTCCTGTTCCGTTTAAATATCCAATGTCCCATCTTCGATAGAGAACCAAAGAGACATTTCTTCCAAATTCAGTACCGTAGATTGAGCTGTTCACTGGTCGGAGCTCTAACCCTGAAATAAAAGGAGTTCCTTTGCCTTTATTCACAAGGCAAACATATATTGTATCCGACTCTGCAAAGCTTAAAATCTCTTTGGTGACTTGATCAGAAGCATTTTTGAATTTCACTGTCGACCAGAAGTTCACGTTTACATAGAGATCAAACTCAGGCAAAGCTTTTTTACCATCGTAGTTTCCATACATAAAGGAAGCTCTAATGAGATAAAGATGATCTTTTCCTTGTGAAAGTTTTAAGGTGTAACAGTTTCTGTTTCCTTGAGGGAAAGCTCTTACTTCAGCAAGAGTTGACAGCAATACCGGGTTTTTTGGATAGCCGTATTCTTCAGAGACCTTGAAGTTTACGCCGGTGGTTATGAAAGCTTCATCGGAGACGTAATTAATGTTAGTCATAGTGTCTTCAGGGGTATCGTAAGGAGGTATGCCACAATCGATGCTGATGTAACCTGGATCAGAGGAGAAGAAAGGGGAGTTACTTCCAACACAAGTAAAATTGTTTATGACGTCTGAGAACGTTCATGGATAGGTTTAAAAATCTGCCTAACTTCGTTTCTCTATATTGACAAAAACGTAGATCACAACTTTCAAGAACCTTCAAGAACATCGGTCAATTTCAAATTAGAAAACAGAGAAAAGAGAGAATTGTATGATTACTTGTAACACAAGACATTGTATAAGGGTTTGACTAAAAATCCAAGACATGTTTAAAAGACAAAAACTTTTCATAATAAAACTCAAGCTTTCTTCAGTCTGAACCTCGCCTCAATTTCAAATCAAAACAGAGAGGAGAAGAGGGAACCTGATTGGTCTTGGCCGTGAACTAAAATGGTGGTAACAAGGGCACAAAATATGCCGAAAACGAGATTAGCCCTCATTTTCTTCTCTCTTTTTTCAGAAGTTCTTCAGCTTACCATCTTCAGGAAAAAAACAGACTACGTGCGAGTAAGATAAGCTTAATTAAAAGCCAAAAAGTGCAAAGTCTACTCTTTATGGTATTAGCCAGGTGTTTGTAGACTTTTCTTTCATCATTGGCTCAGTAACTATATATATTTCCCACTAAGGACAGGAAGACAACCTGGATTTTATAAGATGGAATTAGTGACAATGTCACGTTTTGACTTTAGTGAAGTTATTAAAGATGTGATTAACATCCAAAATAATAGATAAAATACATAGACTGAGTCATTGATTGCCAGTTGATTTTGATCTGGGACAGAATTCAAAGTCTTTTTTTGTTTTATGAATTTTCTATAACAACGAAGTTACAGAGAGTAGTCACTTTAGAAGATGATCAAGAAATAGTACTAGAAGGGCTCATATATTTAAAGAAGCAGAGACTTTGGAGCCTTCTTTTGTTTGAAGGCCTAGTTTTGTTCCAAGGCCATCCTTTGTGTCCACTTTACTCCGAGCGAGATCCACCTCCACGACGGGCACGCTTCCCAGCACCGGGGGATTAAATATATTACCTGCGCAGAGATTATTCACATATATCTTATCATAAGAAATGTCACAATGTAACAGAAAAAGAGTCATGTGGTTTCATCACTAGTACTAGCTTATATTGAATGTCACAAAATCAGAGCTCAATAATTACCTATCCCACTGAAGAAAATGCCGTAATCCATTCCATTGAACACGGTTGGTATCACTATCGAATAAGGGCATTGTGTGGAGAATCCAATCTTTTCTCCGTTAGAGTGTTTAATAGATTTGCTTAGCTTGTTTACGCAACGTTTGAACTGCTTGTGGCAGTTAACGTAAGTCATACCTAATAAAAACCAAATATTAACTCAAGAATGGTTTTCATGCATAGATTATGTTGTTGATTGGTTTACCTTTTAAATCAACACAATTGTCATGAGTCATACAACAAGCATCAAGATCATCACAAGGTGGCTCTCCAGGACATCCAAAGTAACCTATCCCACAATACTTCCCATAGCGAATACCAAGACCTGAAAACAAAGATTGGATCAAAACATATAATGCATGCACAAGTTTTTTTCTCCAAAATCAAAGGAAGGCATAAGAACTAAGATGATAAGAAAAAAACAATCTTACTGTTGCAGTTCTGTGCAATGCAGGTGTTGCTGCACTTCTCCTGGCTGCTAACGACGGCGAGGAGGAGGAAGGCGGTTAAACCGAAAGCAACACGTGACAAAGCAAGCCCGGTGATCATCTTTCTAAATCTCGCTCTCTGGTTGAAGTTTTTGGGTTTTGTGTTCTTTCAAATTCTGTCCCAAACTATTTTTGGCTCTCTCTGGAATGGAATATCCCATTTTTGGTTGGTCCTCCTGCTTTCTTGTCCTTCCCCTCTCTCTCTCTTTTACGTACACAAGAATTTAAAAAATGAAGAAGTTGCATGACTACCAATCAAATCATCATATTTTATGGACGTTCCTTCTCGAAGAAGCATTATCATGGACGGTAAAAACAGAGTATCATTTTTGTTACCTCTTGGAACAGAACACGTTTAAGCTATGTATTCGCAACGGCTAATGATTTTCTTAATGCAATCTGTTACAAATAGATTGCAGATTAATATGTTTCGATTTTCGTATCATTGCTGATTTTTACATCAAGAAACAACAGAATTTATGTTTGATTTATTAGAAAAAAAAAATCCATATACACTTTTTCTTCTTTTCTACATTTGATTTCTTATATAAGTATGAATTCGTTTTGAATCCTCTCATATCTAGAGTAAAAGAGAAACTAATGTAATGTATAAAATACATGGGAATCATGAACCTGAGAGAATTCAAGATCTTGATCATTTTTCATAAGACAACAAAGTTAAATAATCTACAAAACTTGAGAGTTATGAGTCACCTAATGATCAAGAAGGAGAAGGGTTCATCGGAACAGAGACTTTGGAGCCATCTTTTGTTTGAGGGCCTTGATTTGTTCCAAGGCCATCTTTTGTGTCCGCTTTACTCCGTGCCAGATCCACCTCCACGACAGGCCCGGCACTTGCTGGCTTCTTAGGTATAATGATATTACCTGCGCGAGATTATTCGCATCTTATCAGATTTTAACACTAGCTAAACTAAGCTATTTGCAGTGTAACATTAGAAGACAGTATAGTAAGTGCTATAATACAAAATGTCACAAAACAATGTAACATAAGTAATTCGGTTTCATCACTAGCTTATGGTTTCCGAAGTCTATAAGTGATTCTCATAGTGTTATTAATAAACCAGTGCTTATTTAGTTACCTATCCCACTGAAGAAAATGCCATAATTCATTCCTCTGTACACGGTTGGTATCACTGTTGAATAAGGGCATTCCTTGGAAAATCCAACCTTTTGGTTGTTAGATTCTTGGATTGATTGTTTAAGCTCGTTTACGCAACGCTGGAACTGCTTGTGGCAGTCAACATAAGTCATACCTGTAAAAAAGCACCAAATGCAGCATTCTCAGATCCAAGATGCAGAGTGCAATTAGATTTGTAGTGGACAAAGTAGTTAAAAGATGTTAACTTCACTTTGTGTTTCTCTGTTTATAGAATAGTTTTACGTAGATATTCTTGATTGGTTTACCTTTTAAATCAACACAATTATCATGAGTCATACAACAATCATCAAGATCATCACAAGGTGGCTCTCCAGGACATCCAAAGTAACCTATCCCACAATACTTCCCATAGCGAATACCGAGAACTGAAACAGAGATAGGTTTTGCTTCAGAAATGTTCTCCATGTTCAAAGGAATGCATAAGAAAAATGAAAATCTCACCATTGCATTTCTGTGCAATGCAGGTTTTGCTGCACTTTTCCTGACATTTTGATCCAACCCATCAGAAAGAACTAGCAATAACCATCATTTGGAATAAACCACAACGCACAAACATGAACAAAGAACAGTAAGTGATATGTATCAACCTGGCTGTGAACGACGGCAAGGAGGAGGAAGACGGTTAAGCCTAAAGCAACATGTGTCAAAGCACCACCGCGGATCATGTTTCTATCTTACCTTCTCCAGTAGAAGTTTGTTGTTTTGTTCTTTCAAATTCTGACCCCAAGAATTATAATTGTGTCTCTTTGGAATGGAAGGTCCCATTCTTGGTCCTCCTGCTTTCTCGTCCCTCCTCTTTCTCATATGTAAAAAAAGAAGACGTTTCATGATTACCAATCAACCACCAAATTTTATGGCCGTTCTTTATCAAAAAATAAAAATTATGGATGTTAAGAACAGAGTATCATGAAGATCTACATAATCTTTTAGAAACGATATTTATTAGATTGCAAATGATAATATGGTTTCAAATTTTGTATCATTGCTGATATTGATATTAAACAAGGACAAAAACATTATAGTGAAAGCAATTTCCTGGGAAATTTTGTTCTTATTGAGAGCAACCTTTATCAAAGAGTTATAGCAAAATGGATTTTTCTCAGCTTCAAAGCCTCCGTTTCAGGGATAAACTGGAAAAAAAATTGATTCAAGAGAGAATCATGAAAACTAAAAACGGAGGGGATTACACAATCTTCAAGTTATTGTTACTCTCCTTCATGGGTAATAGCCTGTGAAGGTGAATCCTCTGCCGGCGATTTCACCTGCGCAATACCATGCAAAGCATTCGAGACCAAACAATGCAGCGATTCCTGCATCTTCTACCTTCAGACCGGATCTGTTCTTCCATAGGTTCTTTGCGTAGTCTACTTCCTTCCAGAAGGTTTCATAGCGTCCGGGAATGCTGTAATAAGGAGTGGAAGAGTGTTAGATACTTAACACTATGGGCAAAATCAAGATTGCAAAATGTGAATCACCAAAACTCTTCAATTCATGGCAAAACAAAAGGTGGTGATAGAACTCGCATATGTATAAACTTTTCAAGATTAAGGAACAGGACATGCTCTAAAGCCGTCATCAAGAAAAAGGCAATATACTGAGACCTCTTTTGTACCCGAAAATATGGACCGTAAAAGATTAAGAGTCAGGTTATTGTATAATCTAAGACTTAGTAGACTGGAATGATCGTTGCAAATGGGCTTATTAGAGATTAATAATCGAACAAACTTAAGATTGACTACTTTAATACACAATCCTGCAACTTATGAAAACAGATTAAACAAGACAAACAGCTCAACAAAAAGATAGCATCACGAGGTCATAGAAATAAGAGGATAGAATAAAGGATTCATAGTATGCCATTTTCAGTTCCATGAACAGCCAAGTTTTGTATGAGCTCAGCATTCCCTGGCTATCTTATACCTCAAAGAAGATGCTTTATTGACAAAAGTCTCTTTCTAACCAGAATCTAGATAAGGTAACTATGACCAGGGAAATGTTCATATAGAAGGAAAAGAGAGATATCGACCTAGCAAGACGGGTGTAGAGCAACTGCTTAGACAACTCTTGGCACTTCTCAACAGTGGCAGGTTCCTGGATATACTGCTTGTTCTTCTCCAACAGCTGTCTGTAGTAGGAAGTTCCATGCTTAGCCACAAACTTTGAAGCCTCACATGCCTTTGATTGAACTTGTATCAACTTCGATGCCATCTTCACAACCAAATCCTTCAAATACAAAAAGAGATTCTTTGAATCATAAAATTTAAATTAATCAAATTTTGACATTGAAAATTTTGTAAATTTCCCTACTACAGCAAACAAGAGACGTTTCAGTGAATTCACACAAATCAAGCTTAAAGACTTAAAAAGCCTAAAACCCCAAATCCTATATTCCATAACGATAGATCGAACAAACTACAGTGTGAATCAATCAAGCAAATCAAAATTACAAATCAGTCACTCCTAGAACGAACAAATCGTTATCGAAGCAAGAAGAGATCACAGATATAGATCTAAAAGTCAAACCACAAAGCATAGCATATACAAGAGAAGCAGGAGCAAAAGCCTCGACCCAATTGAGAAACATCGGTCAGAGACCAGAAACTCGCCGTACCTTCCTGCAGTTTTGATAATGCAGCACCGGTGAGCTGAGAGATGAGTCGATTCGAGATTTCGGGCCACTGGTTCAACAACAACTGCGTAATACTTCTCTTCTTTATGTTAGAACGACGGCGTAATATGCGTTTCGATTGGAACGATGTCGTTTCTTTCACACTCTTAGAACGACGTCGTATATATTCGTTTTCCTCGAGTTCTATAAAAACGACAGCGTTTTGGATATTTGGCTTTATTATTAGGCCTTGCCGGAAAAACAAAAAACTAGCTCATCGTCGTCATGTCGTCTCTGTCTCCTCCACCGATTCCAATGGAACTCCACGCCGGTAACCGGAAAAAGTTACTAGAATCAATACGCCGTCAGTTATCTAGTTCCAATCGTTCTCTCGATGGATTTGTTCTTCTACAGGTACCCTTGATTAGCTCTTATATACATAATTTCCAACACGTATCGATGATCCGATTCCGAGCTCGCTTTCATTGTGTTTAGTTTGTAATTTTCTTGATTCTGGACGATAGGGTGGCGAGGAGAAAAATCGATACTGTACTGATCACACCGAGCTCTTCAGGTATTGATTTGAAATTTTATCTCGAGGTTTCTTCTCTTTCAATCTGTTCAATGTATTGAGTGGAAATAAGATGATATTGAACTGACTTGTAGGCAAGAGAGTTATTTTGCTTACTTGTTTGGAGTCAGAGAGCCAGATTTCTATGGAGCTATTGTGAGTTTTGCTAGCTATATCTCCATTTCTTAAGAACATATGACCCGTTCACCATTTTCATTCTATATATGTTGATTGTTGCTTAACCAATGACATTGAGTCACTTTCGATATTGGAAGGACATTGGAAGTGGGAAATCTATCCTTTTTATTCCAAGGTTGCCTGATGATTATGCTGTTTGGTTGGGAGAGATTAAGCCATTGTCGCATTTTAAGGTAAATATTTGAACTTTTTTAAGTCTTGTTAATTTGTTCAGTGAGTTTATAGTGATTGCAGTTTGTGCTTCTTGTTGCAGGAAACATATATGGTTGACATGGTTTTCTATGTGGATGAGATTATTCAAGTCTTTAATGAACAATTTAAGGGATCTGGAAAGCCCCTGTTGTATCTCTTGCATGGTCTTAATACTGACAGCAGTAACTTCTCAAAACCTGCCAGCTTTGAGGTTTTGACATTTCATCCTTTCTTCTTCACTTTCTCTGGAGATTTGGTCTTATGTTTGTCTTGTCTTGATGCTGAAGATGAATTATCTTACCGCATGTCTTGTGATCTAGAATTTCAGGATTCTGATGCTCGTACTGTTTTCCTGATATTTGGAATCTCATTTGTAATTATTTCTTTTTACTGTTGTCCTGTCTTATTTCAGGGGATAGACAAGTTTGAGACTGATTTGACTACTTTACATCCTATTTTGGCGGAATGTCGAGTTATTAAATCAAGTTTGGAGCTTCAACTAATACAGTTTGCAAATGATATAAGTTCTGAAGCTCATATAGAGGTGTGAATTTGATTTCCTAACATGTTTTCTCTCGAATTGTTGTTTGTCTTTTTAAATGGTATGCTTAGACCAATGAATGAAATAAATTGATGAAACGATTTTCTTATCTGTTGGCTTGTTCACAATCTGTCGTTTTTGTATCATCTTACGACTTAGGTTTCTGACCTCAATTCTTCTTATCCACTCCATGTAGACAGTTTTTTTCTTCTCTTTTTGCAATTCTCTTACATCTTTCCAACTTTAACCATGTGTTTTTTAATCCACATTAAGGTTATGAGGAAAGTCACACCGGGCATGAAAGAATATCAGATGGAAAGTATGTTTTTGCATCACAGCTACATGTACGGTGGCTGTAGGCATTGCTCGTACACATGCATTTGTGCAACAGGGGATAATAGGTAAGTTTGGTGGATAAATCTTGTTATTGCTGAATATGCAGAAATATTCCTTTTCAGGTGTTTGTACTGAAAAACTAACAAAACGATGTTAAATTGTTTGTAGTGCTGTTCTTCATTATGGGCATGCTGCGGCTCCAAATGATAGGGTAAAGGGAACACACATTCCTCGCTTTTTTAGTTCTCTCATTATTCCCTGTTTGAAAATGTTTTAATACTTGTTGCAGACTTTTGAAGATGGAGATTTGGCATTGCTTGATATGGGTGCTGAATACCATTTTTATGGGTCTGACATAACATGCTCATTCCCCGTGAGTTCTTCTAGCATCAAATCTATTCTTAATTTTCCTCTGAATTGTCTTTGCACCGCATTGACTTGTGTTTTTAATCTTGTTTACATGAACATCATAATTTGCTGAATGTAGTTATCTAGAGAAAGTGGTCTCTAATATTTATCAATTGGTGTGCAGGTCAATGGTAAATTTACAAGTGACCAGAGTCTAATCTACAATGTAAGTGCCTTACAAGATTGGTGCAACGTGGATGTATTAGAAATGTGTGCTCTATTTTTTGTCTTCGCACAATCCAGAGTTTGGTGAGTCTCTTGAAGCTTTACATCTGAATAAGTTTCTCTGATTTTGCCTTCCTTTCAGGCTGTTCTGGATGCACATAATTCTGTAATCTCTGCGATGAAGCCAGGAGTAAACTGGGTGGATATGCACAAGTAAGTCTTACTGAGATGCTATATAGCTCTGTTCTACTATGCATGCAGATGCAGTAATTGGGATTGACAATGTAAGCGTAAACTCAGTTGCTTTGGTCCATTTTGATTTATCCTCTTGTTAGGGAGATAAATTGAAATACATCTCCATATGGTTATTCAGCTTTCTTTGTCGACTGAAGCAAATTAATGTACAGGTTAGCTGAAAAAATCATCCTTGAGTCACTGAAGAAGGGGTCCATACTCACTGGGTAATTCTCTCTGTGTTAGACATTTCAATACTCTTCTCTAAAGGTTAATTCATTCTCATGGTTTCGTTCTCTGTTCCTAGTGATGTAGATGACATGATGGTACAGCGCTTGGGTGCTGTTTTCATGCCTCATGGACTAGGTCACTTCATGGGCATCGACACTCACGATACTGGTGGCTACCCAAAGGTACATCAAATCTTTTTTCAACCCAATAGTATCATCACGTAAATAAAACCACAGTCCCTGTGTCTTACCCGTTGCTTTGATCTTTCATTCTTTTAGGGAGTGGAGAGACCAAAGAAACCTGGATTGAAGTCATTACGAACTGCAAGAGACCTACTTGAAGGAATGGTAAGGGCCGATTGTTTCAAGTAGAAATGCTTTTGGTTCTTCTCATTTATCGTCTCTGTTCATTGTCCTAATCGTATTTATGTCAGGTAATAACGGTGGAACCAGGATGCTATTTCATCAAGGCATTGCTGTTCCCAGCCATGGCAAACGCAACAACCTCTAAGTTCTTCAACCGTGAAACAATAGAGAGATTCAGAAATTTCGGAGGTGTCAGAATCGAAAGCGATTTGGTAATGTCAAATTCATATTCACTACAACGTCTACAAGTTAAAACACTCTCAAGAGTAATGTCATATACAATAATCTCATTTTGTTGTATATGTGTGATTTCTTTTTTAGGTCGTTACTGCTAATGGCTGCAAGAACATGACGAATGTTCCACGAGAGACATGGGAGATCGAAGCTGTGATGGCTGGAGGGCCTTGGCCACCGACCAAGTGATCGTAGCTACTCTTAGGCAGCTTATGGAAATTAAAAACTTGATAAGTAAAACTCAATAATACAACCTTTATTTTTGTTAATGGGAATAAGGAAAAATTGCCTGTGTTTTACTAATCTTGTACATGTAGTTTATTTTGTTTCAGTGTCTTGTTTGTGTGGTTGGATATTAAACCGATTGAATGTTCAAGTGGACAGATAAAATCTAACCGGTTTGGTGCTTGTCGACGAAAACCGAACCGGTACAGAAAATATCTTGAGCACAATTTTAGTTCTAATATAAAATTCATTAACAAGAGAGAAAAAAAAAACTTCAAATTAAAAGCTTCGTGTCTTCATAAAACCCTAATCTCGCGACTTCGTCTCTATCCCCAAAAACCCTTTCCTCTCTTCCTTCTTGTGTGAGACCGAGAAAAAAAGATGACTAAGAACAGTAACCACGACGAGAATGAGTTCATCAGCTTTGAACCAAATCAGAACACGAAGATACGCTTTGAAGATGCTGATGAAGACGAAGTTGCTGAAGGGTCTGGTGTTGCCGGCGAGGAAACTCCCCAAGATGAGTCCATGTTCGACGCCGGAGAGAGCGCCGACACCGCTGAAGTAACTGATGATACCACCAGTGCCGATTACTACTTCGATTCTTACTCTCACTTTGGTAAATTCCCTTTTTTCAAGTTCTATTTTTTTCCTTGTGCTCTTTGGTTATGAATTCTTACTAAGAGTTGAATTTGGTTCCACTTTTTTTTGCAGGAATCCATGAAGTAAGTATCGAGGACAAAGCTCAGTTTTTTTTGTTATAGTTTTTGTTCTAGAAGTTTAATGTAATTCATTGTGTTTTCTTCTGTATATATCTGATGACTGAATTGAGAATGGTATCTGACAGGAGATGTTGAAGGATGTTGTGAGAACAAAGACTTATCAGAATGTTATTTATCAGAACAAGTTTCTTATCAAGGACAAAATTGTTCTTGATGTTGGAGCTGGAACCGGAATTTTGTCTCTGTTCTGTGCCAAGGCAGGAGCTGCTCATGTCTACGCTGTATGTCTTCAATCTTTCAGTCTCTTTTTTAATAATCATAAGTAAGAAGAATCTTTTTCAATTTTGACTGATTTGATTGAGGATGTTTCTTAATAGGTTGAGTGTTCTCAAATGGCTGACATGGCAAAGGAGATTGTTAAAGCTAATGGATTTTCTGATGGTAGGTCTTTTATCCATGTTGAGTTGTATTCAAATCGATAACTTCTGTTCTGTAACATGATTTTTGTTTTATCGATGCAGTTATTACGGTATTGAAAGGGAAGATTGAGGAGATAGAGCTTCCCACTCCTAAAGTGGATGTGATTATATCGGAATGGATGGGTTACTTTTTGTTGTTTGAAAATATGTTGGACAGTGTCTTGTATGCTCGTGATAAATGGCTTGTAAGTTACAGCTCCACCTTGTTACATGAGATTCTTAGTTACCAAAACCAATTAAATGAAATCTTCTTGGTCCTGTGTTTTTATGGATAGGTTGAAGGTGGAGTTGTGCTACCAGACAAAGCCTCTCTGCATCTTACAGCCATAGAGGATTCAGAGTACAAAGAAGACAAAATCGAATGTGAGTGCATTGATTTGACACGTTTTCTCGTCTTTTTTTTTCCAACATTGATCTTGATGTCTGTTGAGATTTGCATTTTTAATTTCTTTTTTGTTGTTCTGCTACAGTTTGGAACAGTGTGTATGGTTTTGACATGTCATGTATTAAGAAAAAAGCTATGATGGAACCACTTGTTGACACAGTCGACCAAAACCAAATCGTCACCGATAGTAGGCTTCTAAAGGTATATAAGATATCATATGATGATGATTAGTAGTATCTCTTTACCTGTGTGACTAATGTTCATTTCATTATTCTTATGGGTTTGTAACAGACGATGGATATCTCAAAGATGTCCTCTGGTGATGCTTCCTTCACAGCTCCCTTTAAGCTTGTTGCACAACGCAATGACTACATCCACGCCCTTGTAGCCTACTTTGATGTATCGTTTACCATGTGCCACAAGCTGCTGGGCTTCTCAACAGGTTCAGATCTCTACAATCTTGTGCTAGCTCTGAGTATTCTATTTTTTTTTGGTGCAAAGAAATGGCATGTTATCGAATAACTTGGTTTGAAGTTTAAACATAGCACATTGTTTCATTATGATCTGAAACTTGCACTGAACAACCATATGTGTCACATGCAGGACCGAAATCCCGAGCTACACACTGGAAACAAACAGTTCTGTATCTAGAAGATGTGTTAACCATATGTGAGGGTGAGACAATCACTGGAACTATGTCCGTTTCTCCTAACAAGAAGAATCCTCGAGACATTGACATAAAGCTAAGCTATTCTTTGAATGGCCAGCATTGCAAGATCTCAAGGACCCAACACTACAAAATGCGTTAAAGTTCTCTCATAAGAAGCAGAACTTCAGAAGATACAATTCTCATATTGTGATTTAGTTTTTATATTTCTTTTTCTCCAGATTACAACTTTCCATTTGCTTCACATTGCAACATTTGCTTCATCTCAAGTTAAATTAATGATTTTGCTCTAAACCATCTCGTGTATGTTCCTTGTTGATCACAAAACTGATGTCTGTCAACACTTTTCAATATTCTCTCCAAAAGATTATAGAAACTAAAGGAAATCTACAAAAAGCAAGTGTGAAGAAAGAGTACATTAAACAAAACCAGTTTAAAACTGTTTCTATAGCTCAGACTTTCCGGATTTAGGTTTCTTTGAAGAAGACGATCCAAGTCCTTTCCACCATCTCCGGACCCGGTTTGACACTTTCTGTGCATGTCTCTTCAGAGCCTCACCTTTCTTCTTGAACTCCTTAGTGATTGTCTTCTTCAATTCTTCTGTTTTACTCTCTTTCTCTTTCAAAACTTTTCCCTAAAAACCAACAAAACCATACAAGTGTTTTAGAGAAAAGAAAGAAAGATCTCGGTTTCCTTCTTCTTCATGAAAGTTTAACCCAAAGATTTGATCATTTGAAAAAAGAAACTTTATGTACCAAGTTCTTGGGAAACTTATCATCTTCTTCCTCATCTTCATCATCGTCGCCATCATCATCTTCATTACCGATATTCCCCTTCTCTATATCTTCTCTAGAGTATACCTTCATGCCAGGTGCTCCTGGCATACCCTGAACATAGCGGTAAAGAGTAAGCTTAAGATCATTCCATGGATATGCATTCCTTGCTTAGTGGTATTGATTGACGTCATCAAAGATTACCTGCATAGATCTCAAAATCTTGTCCATTTCAGCATCTTTTGATGGTTTTGCAACAAATGGTTCTCCAGGAACCCGATCCTGGCAAAGATAAAGAAACACTTATCAAAACGTCATCTCCACAGCAACAACATAAGAACATTCACGGACACAAATCACCAAAGATCCACATTTCAGTTTCAATAAAAGGTACCTTGGGAACAGGAGGAGGTTTCTTGCTGCAAGCATCGGTCAAATCTTTGCATAGATGATTCACCAGTGAAACAAGATCAGGCTTAGACTTGTAAATATACTCTGCAACATCAGTGTCTGAGTAACCAATGACCTGCAACACACACCAACAAACAGATGAAAATCACATTTATCCAACTCTAAATACTCAAAGAAATGCAAATCCAATTGTATTAACAGCTGAAAGACCACATTAAGCTAACCTTTTGACAAGCATTCTCGATCGTCTTGCACTTGGAATTACACATCCCTTCTTCTTGTTGCTCAACCAGCTACGAACCCAAAGTCAAAACAAACAAATTGTTAACAGAGTCACCAGCATTGAGATTCAACAACAAATGTACAAGTTTCCACTTATTTCAATCTCAAAGCTACAATGTAATATTTTCGGATCAAACAAGAAGGGAGAGAGGTAGAGAAATCTCAATTACCACAAGATTATCGCCTTTCTCAACAATGTCAATCTTAAGCATCCAATCAGCTTCCTCTTTCTTCAAATTGCAGACATTTTCAGCAATCTCAATGATCTCATACTCCGAGATCTACCATTTATTTCCCACCAGCAAATTCAGTAAGCAGAAACACATCAAATCAAACTAGAAAGATCACTAAAAATACATTAAAAACTCAACCTTTTTGGGAGAGATCTGTTGTTGCTTCTCCTTCACTAGCTGGTGTAACCGAGAAGATAGTTTCTCGCAAACCTGACACTTTATATACGGAACATCCTCCTTTCTCGGCGTCGAAGAAGGTTTCTTCGCGGCATCGGAAACAGGTAATAACGCCGACGAAGCTAGCAGAGCTAATGTAAGAGCTACCAGAACTCGATTCATCACAACCATTGAAGTCAGAAGCAGAGAAGCTTTCTCTATCTCTCTTAAATATGGTAAAGTTTGGGACTTTAATAAAATTCTTTCACGGGTTCTATATAGAAGATCATGGGTTTAAAGAATTCTCTGGGTTTTGATCCTGTGCCGTGTTCATGAAGTGGAATCGATGTTACGCTTGTTAACGTGTTTCCTGCAATCTTATTGGCTGTTGGAATGCTGACACGAACTTGGGTCCACTTTCTCGACCATGTTAGATAATTACTGTTTTGTTTTTTTGTATGTGTGGTAAATTATTCGGATCACAGCACAAAATGGGCCAAGCAGTAAGGCCCATTAATTAATACGACTGGATGGCTCAAATGTAATTAATAGGATGGAGAGTGGTAAACTTGTCATTGGCAAGACGAAAAGTGGCGTCGGACAATTGGATGTTGCCGTCGACCAATTAAGAAAGAGGAGAAGTGATTTGCAGCTCCGGCGAGAAGCAGAGCTCCGGCGTTGTGTTTATATCTCAGAAAATGGCAAAAATCGTGATATTATTTGATTTCGATCGGACTTTGATCGACGGAGATAGTGACAATTGGGTTGTCACTGAAATGGGACTCACAGAGATCTTCCATCAGCTCCGTTTCACTTTACCATGGAATCGTCTTATGGTATTTCATTTATTAAAGCATCCAAAATCTCATCCTCTTCTTATGATTTACGCATATTGAAATCAAAATTTGAATTGGATTTTGAAAAGGATAGGATGATGATGGAGCTACAATCACAAGGTAGATCGATTGATGACATTAAATCTTGTTTGAAGAAAATGCCTATTGATTCTCATATTATTGAAGCTATCAAATCAGCTAAATCTTCAGGGTATGAACAATGATCAGTTCACTTAGATGGTCTCAGTTTCTTTTTTTGGTTGAGTCTTGAGTGTTGTTTGTTTGGTTCAAATTTGCAGATGTGATTTAAAGATTGTGAGTGATGCAAATCAGTTTTTCATTGAGAAGATACTAGAGCACCATGATTTGGTGGATTGCTTTTCTGAGATTTACACAAATCCAACCTCTCTTGATGATAATGGGAACTTGCGGATCTTGCCTTATCATAGTGATGCATTGCCTCCACATAGCTGCAATCTTTGCCCTTCAAATCTATGCAAGGTACTCTTATCTATCTTTTTTAACTATATAAGAAGCCCTCCATGTTTGCCTTGTAGTTAGACTTGCAATTTGTTTATGATCTTGTCCATTAGAATTTGGGATTAGTTCCGAGTCCAAAAGCTGAAATCTTCAATTCTAGCGTTGTACAAATAGAGATTGCTATATCCATTACCCTTAGATTGGATTCAGTTTTGTAGGATTTTGACTAGTGAAACTTCATTGGTTCTTTCAGGGTTTAGTAATGGATCATTTACGTGCTTCTTCTTCCAATGATCAAATTCCAAGAAGGTTTATCTACCTTGGAGATGGAGGAGGTGACTTCTGCCCGACATTGAAGCTGAGAGAGTGTGATTTTGTGATGCCGAGAACGAATTATCCGCTATGGAAGAAGATCTCAGACAATCCCTTACTGATCAAAGCAGAAGTCAAGGAATGGAGTAGTGCAGAGGAACAACAGAGAATCCTGCTGCAACTTGTCAGCACAATAACAAAAGAAGAAGATTCATAACACAATAACACTAGGCTTTGTTTAGAGTCGATAATAAGTGTTACTGATTAATGCAAAGGTGATGAAAGAACATTTGTTTGTTCCTCTTCACTAAATTGATAAAGGCATTGCTTTGTGTCATGGTAATGGAAATTAATTGCTACCAGCGTTTAAACTCAAAAGCTACATTAAAAATGAAGGAATTTAGCTAAAGCTCATTCGATTTTATATTTGGTAGTGTATATCAAAAGAAAAAATGTATCAGATATTGATTGAAACTGAAAATCCAAAAAAGAAGTTAATTTTTTGCAAAAAGTTGGAACTATCACTTCAAAAGAAATTTATATACCAACAGTAAAAAACTAAGTCACGTGATCGATCCTTGGCACGTGTGAAATTTCATCACTATATCGTTCTTTGAGGCATTTCGTCGAACACCATGTATGCAATTGGAAGGGGTGTGGTTTTGGTCGACGTAGCCCGCCATGATTTCTCTCCTTAAAGCTCGCGAGAAGCTTCTCTCTCCTCTCGTCAGTTCCACTATCCGAAGACTCTCCTCTAGCCTCTCCTGTAAATCTGTCTTTCTCTATTCCCGCTTCTGCTTTATGTGGGCATGTTTAGCTGAATTTGTATCTCTACTCTAAGCTGTGAATAATTGTGTGGTTTGGAGCAGATTCTCGTGAAGATTCGAGGGATTCTGAAGTCTTAATACACCCGAGTGCTGTCGTCCACCCAAATGCTGTGATTGGCAAGGTTTGATTCATTTACTGACATTGCTTTGAGGTCTCTGAGTTGTTTTAAGAACCTTTATATTTGGTGAATTTGGACTTTACTCAGAAATTGAACCCTTCTCTGCTCATTTGAAGACTAGAAACAGCTTAACACTTGCAATTTTCAAATTAGTAGAACAAGATGGTGAATTTGATCTAACCTGGTCAAAGTGTGATGCTTTGTTTGAGATTTGAGCTTACTAGACTGTGGTTAACCAGAAACATTGGCTAACAGGGAGTTTCAGTTGGTCCATACTGTACTATTGGCTCTTCAGTGAAGCTAGGCAATGGCTGCAAACTCTATCCTTCTAGCCATGTCTTTGGAAACACAGAGTTGGGGGAATCTTGTGTTCTCATGACGTAAAAACCCTTCCATCTCTTAGATTATACTCTGTAATTTATTGATTGATTGATTGATCTTTGCTATGTGTCTGTCTTGAATTTTTGTCAGCCAGTGGTGCTGTTGTTGGCGATGAGCTTCCTGGCTATACATTCATAGGATGCAATAACATTATCGGTCACCACGCCGTGGTTGGTGTTAAATGTCAAGACTTGAAGTACAAGGTGTGTGAGAGACGTTATCTTATCACCTGTTATCGTCCTAATCTCACCCTGGTTATAGACTAGGAACCGATATATGTCAAGAACTAATGCTGTGTTTTCTTCTTTTAGCATGGAGATGAATGCTTTCTTTGCATTGGTAACAACAATGAAATCAGGGAGTTCTGCTCGATTCACAGGTCATCAAAGCCCAGTGATAAAACGGTATGTAGCTGACCATTGTCTAATATCATTGAAGTTTCAATAGGTTGTATCATGTTTTGAGTTATGATTATTACTGGAACAGGTTATTGGTGACAACAATCTAATCATGGGTTCTTGTCATATCGCCCATGATTGTAAGATTGGTGACCGCAACATATTTGCCAACAATACGCTTCTTGCTGGCCATGTGGTTGTAGAAGTAAGATTTTCCTTGTGTCTATACTCTAAACCTGGATTTAGCAGCGTGGTTTTATTTGGTCTATGTTGTGAATGCAGGACAATACACACACAGCAGGAGCCTCGGTGGTCCACCAGTTCTGTCATATTGGCTCTTTTGCTTTCATTGGCGGTGGTTCTGTGGTAAATTTTCCTCTAATACCTCTCAAATGTCCTCATTTCCAACAGTTACTCACTGGTACGGTAATATATAGGTCTCACAAGATGTTCCAAAGTACATGATGGTGGCTGGAGAAAGAGCCGAACTTCGCGGTTTGAATCTGGAGGGACTTAGACGAAATGGATTTACCATGTCAGAGGTTTGTACTCTGTCCCAATGTTGAGTCTTTTGAAGTAAGAAACAGAATATCACTTTGGAGTGTTACAAAAGACCATGTCTTGTTTCTTGGCATTGGTAGATGAAGAGCCTAAGAGCAGCCTATCGTAAGATATTCATGTCTACTGAAACAGTCTCCTTAAGTTTTGAAGAGCGTCTCACGGAGCTGGTACGTGTAATCAATGAAAACTCACTTCACTGTCTTCTTCCCTGTGGATCTAGTGCATAAACATCTAAACATATTATATCTGATGTAATTCAGGAACAGGACCAAGAGCTGTACAGTGTTCCTGCAGTATCGGCAATGTTGCAGTCAATCCGAGATTCTTTCACTGAAAGTCGCCGTGGGATATGCAAGTTCAGACAATGGCTCGATTCCACAACTTAGAGACTTAGCTTAGGCATTCAGTAATCAGCAATGGCTTATTATACCTAATTGCTCAATACCATTTCCTTCACTGGAACTGTAATAGTTTGATATATAGCTTTAACTAAGTGTTGTCAACATTCTGTGGGCACATAACATCCTTAAAAATCACTTGTCAGAGAAAGGAAAATTCATTTTGGTATTATTTCTAATACTGTAATGAAGCTATAACTTTTGGATGCTAGACTCATAGATGGAGATGGACTTGAAAAGCCTGAGGCAGCAGAGTACCTGCAAATTCCGATATGCTCAATATACAAGGTATAGAGAGACAGAGAACCAATAAACTCATGGTCGAAATAGAGGAACTAATAAATCGCATCTCTTCGTGAGACCCCACTTTGTTTACAAACTCGTGAAGCCATGAAGCCAAAGGAAAATCTCAAGGCTGGGAATGCAATCTTCTACATCAGTTTCAGGGACTGTGGTCTGACCAAGATCACCGAGCTGTGGTAAGAAGAACCACAGATGGGCATCCGGAACACATGTTTCTTGAAGTTAAGTGTACGGTTGCGGACTTTTCGAGCTGCTCTCTTAACTAAACTATTCTGCTCTATTGGCTACAATTGGTCTGAACACATTTCTTCTAAGATGTTGCAGATTATCCTCTGCTTTTATTTGGTGTTCCAATGTAATCTACCAAGCTGATTGTTTTGTATTAAACCGCTGCAGCCTTATAATTCCTTGAAGAATGAATCTATATATCATTCATTTCCCTTTCTAGCCAAGCATTGGATCTTTCCCGTCTTTAGATTCAGTTTTTTTGGAGTGTTACCAAAAGATCATGTCTTGTTTCTTGGCATTGGTAGATGAAGAGCCTAAGAGCATCCTACCATAAGATTTTCATGTCTACTGAAACAGTCCCTTTAAGTCTTGAAGAGCTACTTAACGAAGATGGTGCTTGTTATTACTCAATTCTCTTCACTGTCTTTTACCCTGTGCATCTATCGCAGAAACATTTGTACATTTTGCATTTTGCAGGAACTGAACCAAGAGATGTACAGTGTTCCTGCAGAATCCGCCATGTTGCAGTCAATCCTAGATTCTTTCACAGAAAAAGGCTTATACAAGTGTTGTGAACATTGTGGGCACAAAATATCCTTAAAACAGTGAGAAGAAAGTTCACTTTGGTTGGTCACTTTATAATAATATACATATTGAAGATGTGTCTACTTACATTAGCCGTGAGAGTAAAGGCAAAATTAGGTTTTCCTGTAAAAATAGCCAGTTGCTTTTAGTGGCTTAGTGTAGATCTCATTCTCATGTCTATTCGTGATTTTAGTTCAATTCATTCTTCTGGTCTTTCCATAATATCGTTTCTCTTAGTTCTTTCTTCTTTGTTGTCATTAACAGTCAACAAAACAGCTACAAAAACTTTTAAACCAATAAAACTGTTTGGTTGAACAAGATACCTAGGTCTAGTTTTAAACTACAAAAGACAATATTTTGTTTTCTTATCATAGAAGAGAAGAGAATCCACTGTTTCCTTTATACAGCCATAGATGTTAGTCTTTCACCATGGACATGCTGAAATTGTGAAGAGAACGCGTTTCCTTTTACATAACTATATACATAATATACTTGATAACAAATGCATGGTACATGGCATTACCCGTGATACACGCCAGCGTGCATATACTGCTTCGTGCACCTCCTCAACCTTGATGCCAGAATTAGGAGTTGTTGCCATGATTTGAGAGAATGTACCAACTGGTATGATCTCTAAAATATGAGCAAGAACTTTCACATTTGCTCGAGTTACGGGTAACAGTTCCTGTTTCAAACAAGGAAACATGTTTCGACTACAATCAATAGAGAGTTATCTCAGTTTTATACATGTGCATTCTATAGTCTTTGGCATCTACTTACTTTAGGTTTCATGATTGACGACATTTTTGCTTGTTTCTCCTGCGGATTAAGAAAAGTTAGTTAGAAAACCAAGAATCTTGTTTTTTCTATGCATAGCTATCGATCCTTTTACCAGATACACCAAAAAAAAGAAACAAGATCAACACTACATAAGCCAAGTATTAGCATCCATTTAAACAAATCCAGGCTCAATTCTACTAGACCCGATGAATAACCCAAAGATCTCTGCTCAGAACAGAGCATACCAAAGAAAAAAAGAAAGAAAGAGAGGAGATGCAATGATTTCATTACGCTAGCTAGACCTAACTGTTACATACGTTCGCTATAGTTTCTGGCTTTCTGTACACGGAATGCAAAGAAAGGGGGAAAACAAAAATTTGAGAAAAGATAAAAGACGTTACTGTTGACCGGTGACCAAGTAGACAATAGCCGGCGACGAAATAAGCGGGAATATCGTTATCCAATTTGACGATTGGTCCAAAACCAAATGAGCCTAGCAGAGCGGAATGAAAATACATCGGTCTAAACGACGGCGTTTATCTGAATATTTATTGCCTTTCTACTTGTCTCCGTTGCCATCCGCCAAATCGACGAAGACGACGATTACCAGGTTCATGAAATCTGCTTCTCACTTTTATTTTAGCCATCGTAGATCTATTTTCTTATGGTCAATTCGCTTCAGTGTTTTGAAATTTTGAAGCCACAGCTTTCTGGATTTGTAATTTCGAATATGAAAATCGACTGAAATTGTTTTAGGATATGGAAGCAGTCGATCGACCGCTGCGCATTGAAGAAACCACCGTATCTCATGATGTATCTAGTTGCGGTTTTATATCGAAAGAAGAATGGTTAAATAAACATCCACCATCTGGATCTGGATGGACTGACGAAGATGATGATAATGACGATGTATTTAGTAGCAGTTTTATATCGAAAGAAGAATTGTCTGACGCTGTACATAACGATCCACCATCTGGATGGACTGACGAAGATGATGATGATCAGGTTGACCCGGCTTTGGAGAAAGAGTTCTATCGCCAAATTCGCGAATCCGACGTAAAGATATACATATATATACAGGATCTTCCCTGATCTCAACTTGTTCATGTGTGACTTTTGATAATAATTCTCGCATGCAGGGATTTGATGTTGACATACGTATTCCGACTAGTTCACTTTATGTGTACAAATGTGCCAACAATGATGACCTTCGTGGTGACATTGTTGGCATTTGTGCTAGAGTGGGACTCCATTGGTACAACTTTCAAAAGGTTAAAAATTCTCATCTTGGTCTAACCACACTACTTGTATTTTTTTACTGAATTCTTCTTTATCTTCTTTACTACCTCTGATTTCAGGGCTCAAACCTTGAGTTGATGCACGTCGATAAATATAATTCTAGATTCTGTGCGCTTATGACTTACAACATTACTGCTGAGGCTGTTGATCCAGCCAACGATTCACGTTTCACTTTCCAGACATGTGTTACCAGAGCTACATGTCAAAAAGATGAAGACCTGAGGATACTGACTGAAGTCTGTAGAATTAAACCAAAGATTCAAGGTGAATGAATTTCTGCTTTTGATTAGTGGGTTGTTCTCTTTTTGTTATCATAATCTTGATGATCCTGGAAAGTGTTTTAAAAAGGTACTGGAGACGAAATAAAGCGATGGAATGACGAAGCTATTGATGATATCTACAAAGGCAATCTACCTGAGTGGATTTCGGATGATACTTTGATGTCATGCAGTGAGCAAGATCACTTTTATAGGGTGCAAGAGTCAGACATCCGAGAACACAACTGGCTTCAACTATACACTGAGATTGCGTCTTACTCGCTGTGGGAAGGAGACATGAGGCTCAAGTCTTGTGTGCCGCTGCAGATTAAGAATGTCCTTGTACGAACTCGTGAAGATTTTAAATCAAAGGAAAAGCTCAAGGCTGGGAATGCCATCTTCTACATTAGTTTTAGGGGTGTCAATACTCCTCATGGTCCACCTCAAGATCACAGAGCCATTGTAAGAAGAACCGTCGATGGGATTCCAGGACATGTTTGTCTTGAGTTTAAGTGTTTGCTCATGGATCTGTGAGCCGCTCTATTTTCTTTATTTGATGTTGCAATGTAACATACTGAAGATCTTAACCCTTAAATAATGATATTGTTTTTGGTTTGTTTTTCTGTTTCACATGCCTCTGGCTTTTGGTCATACAATGTGTAAACAATAATGTTGGTTGTTAATTTTTATGCCTAACTTGTCTTTTGTCTCCAAGACAAAGCTCAAGCTTGCTGCACCTCTGGAGATCAAGAAGGTCGTTCTTGTTCAAACTCGTGAAGCCATGGAGCCAACCGGGGATGCAATCTTCTACATTAGCTTCAGGGACTGTGGTCTGACCGAAGATGACCGAGCTGAGGTAAGAGGACCCATAGATGGGCATCCGCAGCACATGTTTCTTGAAGTTAAGTGTCCGGTTGCGGACTTGTCGAGCTTCTCTATTAACTAAACTCTTCTGCTCTATTGACTAAATTTGGTCTGAACAACTCCTCTTATTACAGGGATCAATATCCACATTCTACAATCTTGCTGCTGATGCAATTATTTCTCCAGCTTCAAAGCTATTGTATCCCAGAGGCAAGTTTCAAATTTACCTTAACTGTTCTTAAACCACCAAGTTCGGAGACAAGACAAAGGCTCCAGATGTCAACCCACAGAGGATTGTTTGAATTACCTGGACTTGAGCTATAGGATCTACAGGGCATTGAGTTTCGATAGGATAGATTTTGTAACTAGACTGTTGGTGCACTTAACTGATTCGATCAGCTGATACTTATGAGCCTGTAGCATCGGAGCACATTTGGCAGTAAAATGTAGCAAGAAGTTTCCAAATTTTAGCGATTTCGAATACCTTTCCGCCAACTCCTGAACCTTGGAAACAAGACAATCGACGGAATCTTGGGATAAAGGGATGCCATGGATCAATATGTTCTGGAAAAGGATAAACAGATATTCATTCCATGTCAGTTCATCCGATATGAGATCTCGATGGCAGGGAAGGAACATAAACCTCCGCTCTTGTGTTCTTCCACAAAGCAACTTCTGGCAAAAACCAGAGATTTGACCCAAGTGCAAGCACTCTTTCAAAACCCTTGAAATCACCTCACAAATGAAATTGTTTATCCCTTCTTTCCTGAGTATTAAAGGGAACACCAATGCATACTCAGCTGCTCTTTGGTGGATCTTGCAAAACTCGATTGTTGAAGACATCAGCACACGAGAGGCAGACTTCTCAAGAGACAAAAACTTTGGAAGCACGATCGAACATAGAACATGGCTTGGCCAACCAAGCTCTTCTTCCTCACTTCCATTATGCAAACTCGAAAGTAAAACTGCAGCAGTCTCATCATCTGCATTCCAAGGCTCAATCAAAGCCAAAACTCTCAAAGAGTCCTTACCCTTCTCCAAGCAAAGTCTCCGAATGTCGTTACACAAGGTTAAAACTTCAGAAGTAGACTCAAAGTTCGAAATCTGAGCTCTAAGATTCACAGCCATTTCATGATCATGAGCTTGTAACCCAACAGTCATGGTATGATCAATGTTATGCACAACTTCTCTCTGATCTTCTTCCATATCCTCTTTGATTTGAGTTATCTCCTTCCCATTCCAAGAATCAACAACCAGCATTTCTGAATCTACATCATCACAGGATACAGGAAGCCATGGAAGAATTGTACCAGCAGAACCAAGTTTCTCACTGAGCCAATCAGGTACAGAGTCAAATACCTGCTTCATGCTGTCTTCATCAGCTGAATCCAAATCTAGATTAGATATCCATTCAAATTTTGGTTTAGGAATTCTGTCGAGCAGGTTATGTGCATCTCTCTGAACCCAGAAATCGACAACTTTATTACCACCACTACCCAACATTTCTCTAGCCAGCCAAACCAAATCACTAACGCAAAACCTCTGATACTCGAAAAGAAGAAAAGATAGAATCTTTGACTGAACCATGTTCGGTAATGTCTCAATGAAAAGAACCCTAACGGAGAAACAAAAACAATTTCATCAGCAACCCAAATCGGTCCAGAACATATAGAAAAACAAAACAAAAATCCAAATTGAAATCTGGGTATTACTTCTTCGTAACCGGAGATGAATTCTGATCGCATTGTTTCTTCAGCAATGAAACAAACGAGCTCCGGTTGATCGGCGCCGCCGCAGAGGAGGAGGAAGAAAAAAGGTTCGAAGCCTGGTCTAACCACAGCGAAGCCTCAGCCTCCGGAGATGGACTCTTCAAGAAAATGTCGAATAGTGGAATCCACTCCTCCATTTTGTCCTTCCCTCTCTTTCTCTCTCAAGTCTCAACCGTAATAAACGAATTCTCTGTCAAGTCAACCACTTTAAAACGCAAACGCTCTTTAAAACGCAAACGCTATTTTGGTCCACTAGTATTAATAAACATAAACAATGAATACAAGTAACCAAAGTTACTAATTCTATATGTCAGTATGAATTTCTTCACTTTCTTATGCCTCAAGAAACTTATTTCCCAATCATAGCAGAATCAATGTATTTTACCATGAAAAATTAAGACCATTGAATTAATTTCTACACGCTTTAGTTCATTACTTTCTACTAAACTACTAAAGCAATACTAACTAATTTAAAGTAATCGTAACAAGTTTAAAGCAAAGTAGATTGATTTGAAAACGGTTCATGAGTCATTATCTTTTTAGTGTATATACCACTCACATTCTCGTTTATATTTTGTAATCTTGTGTACGCATGTGATTGTTTGTTTACATACGTAATCACACCCTGTCAAAAACATTCAACATGCACACAGCACATTTTATTTATAACTAAGTTTGCAATTTCAAAAATCGAAAATATATATACGTATGCTGGACTTGAATATTGTAAGCAAACACATTTTCTATATTGGATTTGAATATAGACTGTAACACCACGAAGTCATGAGTCATGACTATGCTACAATCTACCGACCACATTTGAACTAGCATTTCACGAAATAAATTTCTTAATTTTTGTCATCTATTACTATTCATACCACTAAGAGCTAAAGACTATTGAGCCATATTTTACTAAACTCCTCTCTTCACCACATCTAGTTTTTGCTAAACTACGAAAACAATCCTAGTTACTTTGCTAAAAGAATCGTTTGTAAGTCAAAGTCTTAAGTCATCCATGAGTGGATCCTAATAAGAGTCACAATCACCTTTTGATTATGTAGTGCAGCTGGTTATGTACGTATGTGAATGACATTAACACCATTTTAATAGTACAATTCAATATGATCAACTAGCAATTTGTTGAAAAAAATCTTATAGTTTTCATCTATATAACAATATAATATAAAACTATCAAAATGTTATTAATTAAGAGTAATTAAGACTATTGAGCCATATTTTACATCTCTTCATTACATTACTATCGACATGGTTTTGAAAAGATGGTTCATGAGTCTTATTGATAAAGAATTTTAAGAGTCACAGTCACCTTTTTATTTTGTTTTGTAGAGTCGGTTGCACATGTGATTGACGATTGACGTAAACACCAATTAAAAAGTACAATTCTATATGCACACGACACGACACAACACGGGCTATAAATAAGTTAAGACATTGCTCCTCCTCTTCTCATCACTTTTCCAATCTCTCAACATAAAATCCCACAACAATTCACAACCCGAAAAAAGACAGAGACAATGGCACAGCCCATGCGCTTCATGCTCAATCATATAGAAACAGAATCCTACGGCGCTTTCACCCCTCAAAACCTTAGTCCGCTGATCAATCGTGCGATTCCACACACTCGAGCTCAAATCTCCGGATCACCTGTCGTAGCCGTCGGCCGAGGATCATCAGGTCGGACCTTCTTTGGCGTCAATGTGGAATTACCAGGTCTGCCTCTTGACCACTCCATCCACGCCGAACAGTTCCTTCTCGCCAACCTCGCCCTCCACTTCGAGCAAAAACTCGAATGCATAGCCATCTCCACTAACGGCTACTACTTCCAGGAGCCATGCGGCCACTGCTGCCAATTACTTCATAAAATCAGAGATATGTCTGATACCAAAATCTTGCTCACGAACCCAACCGGTCAGAAAGGAACATACATGAATCTTTCGACCTTCCTTCCGCAAGGATTAATCTCCCAGGCAAACGTCCCTCGCCTTCTCGAGCGGAACTTTAACTGCATCGAACTCATAAATCACAGTCTCTACATGGATATCTGCAGTTATTCCGAGCATTGTAACCATCTCAATTGCAGGGCTCTAAAGGCGGCGACCATATCGTACGCGCCGGATAGCAAGTGTCCGTCGGGAGTGGCGCTGATTGATCACCGAGGTAAAGTGTACAGTGGAGGGTACATGGAAAGTGTGGCGCATAACACTAGTTTGGGGCCAGTACAAGCCGCACTGGTTGACTTCGTGGCTAATGGCGATGGCCAAGAGTTCAAAAATATCGTCGAAGCGGTGCTGGTGGAGAAGAAATGTGGGGTGTTGAGTCAAGAGGCCACTGCGAGGATGATTTTAGAGAAGATAGCCGACCCCGACTGCATTTTCAGGGTCTTACATTGCAAATAAGTCCTCACACTAATGTGGGAAACGAGACTATAACTCAACAAAAGAAATATGATTTATAATAGTTTAAAATATTATTAAAAAAAGTTAGTGATAATAATGTAAGGGCAAATTATTTCCCAGTATCTACATGGATATTTTAGTTTGAAGTTCATCGTTGAATAATTTTTACAGAAAAAGATGGAAACAACTTATTTTTCGAACCCTAAAAAAAGTCTCAGTACACAAGCATGTATCATTTCCCCTTAAACCAATCCTAAGAAATAACAAATTGCGTCAAGTATTAGCAATAGTTCTTCGAAGATTAGTAACCTCATGTAAGACGTTACGTTAGAAGTCCTAGTCAGAGTTAGAGAAAATAAAGTGATTAAAGGTTGAGACTTGCTGAAACATAAAAGTGACTTCTCTGACATGTTCACGTCATTATCGACTTGTGGTTTCTCAACCAAGTCCATTTGTCAGCCACTAGATCAGTTTCTTTTTTTGACAACATAAACTATTGGATGATGAAATGAATCGGTAATAATCTATTTTTTTCAGTTCTGTAGTAGTTATATAACTTTCTGAATTTAAGGTCTTGATTGTTTCTTTTTTACTTGGGATGCTTTTATGTTAATTAGTAGAATGGTTCATCTTTTTTTCCCAAATTCTGTTTATTTTCCTATTCATACTATGAAAATGTCACTAATTAAGACCATTGAATTATTTTCTACACGCTTTAGTACATTACTTTCTACTAAACTACTAAACTAATACTTACGCTTTTTAAGTAATCATAATTACAAGCAAAGTAAATTGATTTGAAAACGTTTCATGAGTCATATGAGTATTATTAGTGTATACCACTCAGAGTCTCGTTTATATTTTGTTATCTTGTGTACGGATGTGATTGTTTGTTTACATACGTAAACACACCCTGTCAAAAAACATTCAACACATGTACACGACACATATTATATATAATTGTTTGCAATTTCAATTACATATATGTATGAATTATGATGGACTTGATTATCGTCAGTAACTCAAAACACATTCTAGATTGGATGTTATTTTGAATGTAAACTGTAATTCACCACGAACCCACTATGCTAGCTAATTGCTACAGTCTACCATGCATGCACATTTGATAACTAGCATCTCACGAATAAATTTCTTAATTTTTTTCCATCTATATAACCATTATAATATTTCTATTAAGAGCTAAAGACTATTGAGCCATATTTTACTACAATCTCGTCTTCACCACATCTAGATCATTCTGCGAAACTACAAAAATAATCCTAGCTACTTTGGTTAAAAAATCGTTTGTAAATAATCCAGAGTGATTCCTAATAAGAGTCGCAATCACCTTTTGATTATCTTGTGCGTGTTACATACAGTATGTGAATGACGTTAACACCATCTTAAAAGGTACAATTCATATGCATGAACAAGCAATTTGTGAAAAATAAAATCTTTTAGTTTTCTATATATAACTATATAATAAAACTATCAAAATGTTATTAATTAAGAGTAATTTAAGACTATTAAACCATATTTTACATCTCTTTTTTACATTACTATCATCTAAAGTAGTTTTCTAGTTTTTAAAAAGATGGTTGAGTCTATCATAAGTCTTTCTGATAGTGAATATAAGAGTCACAATCACCTTCTTTTTTTATATATATATGTGTAGTGTGGATTGCGTATGTGATTGAAGATTGACGTAAACACCATTTAAAAAGTACGATACTAAATGCACACGACACAACACAACACACACCAGACCGGCTATAAATAAGTTAAGATTTTGCTTCTCCTCTTCTTATCTCTTTTCCACTCTCTCAACATAAAATCCAACAACACAACCCGAATTAAGACAAAGACAATGGCACAACCCCCAAACCCTTATGCCGCTCTCACTCCAACAGAAGCAGAATCCTCCGGCCCTTTCGAGCCCGAAACCCTTTTGCCGCTGATCAATCGGGCGCTTCCACTCGCTCAGGCTCTACCCTCGCAGTCACCCCTCGTAGCCGTCGGCCGAGGATCATCAGGTCGGACCTTCTTAGGCGTCAATGTGGAATTACCAGGTTTGTCTCCTCTCCACTCCATCCACGCCGGGCAGTTCCTTGTCGTCCATCTCGCCCTCAACAACGAGCGAACACTCAACTGCTTAGCCTTCTCCTCAAACGGCTCCTACTTCGACCCTCCATGTCCCCACTGCTGCCAACTTCTTCAAGAAATCCGAAATGCGTCTAGTACCAAACTCTTGATCACGGACCCATCCCGCCAGCGCGACATGTCTCTTTCGACCTACCTTCCGCAAAAATATTTGTCCCTCTACAATGAGGTCCCGAAATACTTCTTCGCTCGCCTTCTCGACGAAAATCGCAATAACGGCCTCACCCTCATTAATCCCAATCCCATCAGAGACTGCCTAGATTCCGAAATTTGTAACCATCTAAGCTGCAGGGCTCTAAAGGCGGCTAACCGATCGTACGCGCCGTATAGCAAGTCTCCGTCTGGAGTGGCGCTCATGGATTTTCAAGGGAGAGTGTACAGTGGATGGAGCATTGAATCTGTGGCGAACCCTATTTTGGGGGCAGCACAAGCTGCACTGGTTGACTTCATGACTAATGGTGGCGGCCACGAGTTCAATAACATAGTCCGAGGGTTTCTGGTGGAGAAGAGAGATGCGAAGTTGAGTCACTTGGCCACGGCGAGGGAGATTCTAAATAAGGTAGCCCACTTCAGCTTCATTTTACGTGTCTTACATTGCCAGTAGCCGGTGAAGTCCTCAGAATAATGTGAGAAGCGAGACGAGAACTCATCCTTAAACATTAAAAAAAAATATGATCCTATAAGTCCTCAGAAATATGATACAATAATTATGGCAAATGTAAGGGAAAATATTAACCTAGTTGGGCTAGCTATTACGTTTATATCAGTTATGAAACTGAAGATAATAAATAATATGATACATTTATATAAGTGTTTTCTTCTTGGGTTCATGGTAGTACGTTAATAGCATCAATGCACTTAGAAATACCTTCTTTGTTACTGTATTACATTATTTAATTGACATTGAACCATATATAATAATCTGAAATGATACAGTTGTAGACTCTCTCTCTTTTTTTCTAAAGCAAAATACAGTGTTTTTTTACTCATGAATCTCCATCAATGAGTGAAAAAGAGGATTTTGCAAACATATTAAAGTAGACATGGTGTCAGAATTTTTATTAGTTTGAAGTTTATGATTGAATCCTATTTACACAAGTATGAAAATAAATTTGGTTTTAGGGACATAAACTCTAAACGACGCCGTAATATTCATCATGGGACAATCTACAAAACCGGCGACGAAAAAACCCTAAAATTTATTTTAGGCGTTAATTACAAAGTGATTATTTGTATCTCATGGATTAGGTATTGCTGTCATCTAGAGTTTTGTTTAGGATATGGAAGCAGTCGACGAACCACCGATGCGCAAACGGAAAGTTGACGAGTTGATGCACGTAGATAAATATTTGTCTCTACCACTGATTTCAGGGCTCAAACCTTGAGTTGATACACGTAGATAAATATAATTCTAGATTCTGTGCCCTTATGACTTACCATATAATTGCTGAGGCTGTTGATCCATCCAACGATTCACGTTTCACTTTCCAGACACGTGTTACGAGAGCTACATGTCAGAAAGATGAAGACCTGAGGATACTGACTGAAGTCTGTAGAATTAAACCAAAGATTCAAGGTGAATTGCTTTATGGTTTTGATTAGTTGATTGTTCTTTTTGTTATCATAATGTTGCTGATGCTGGAAAATGTTGTAAAAAGGTACTGGAGAACAAAGCGATGGAATGACGAAGCTATTGATGGTTTCTACAAAGGCTATCTACCTAAGTGGATATCGGATGATATTTTGATGCCATGCAGTGAGTAAGATCAGTTTTATGAGGTGCAAGAATCAGAGATCCGAGAACACAACTGGCTTAATCTATACACTGAAATCGCATTATACTCGATGTGGGAAGGAGACATGAGGCTCGAGTCTGTGCCGCTGCAGATAATGAAGGTCATTGTAGAGACTCGTGAAGCTGTGGAGTCAAATGAAAAGTTGATGGCTGGGAATGCAATCTTCTACATTAGTTTCAAATACTTGAATGCTCCTCATGGCCCACCTCAATACCACAGAGCCATTGTAAGAAGAACCGTTGATGGGATTCCAGGACATGTTTCTCTTGAGTTGAAGTGTTGGCTCCATGATCTGTGAAAAGAGAATCCAGTTCTCGAAGAAAAGTATTATCGTCAAATTTGCGAATCTGGCTTCAGATTCTTTATATGACATTGTTATTAGTGTTGAGAGAGTGGCACATTCTTTATAAACAAGATTTCAGAAGTTCCCTTGTCTTAATCGAAGAATTAGTTTCCTCGGTCTCTACTATGTGTATACATGATGTGCTTGGATCTCAGGTTTAAACCATGGGGAGTTTTCTAGAGTAAACAACGTACATAGGATCTGAACGCCCTGGATTTGGAGATATATCAACGGCCTGGATTGATCAAAAGTTGAAACGAATTCATCAGAAAGAAAGAGTAAAGGAATCTCTTAGAAGGCTTTCTCTGAGAAGGAGTGTTGATGAAATATACAGAAATACCTGAGGAGCTTCAAATCCTCCGGCGTAGTGAAAGTATGATCCAACAATGAGAGCATGATCTGCGTCGCCAGTTGATGTCCATATCGAGATTGCTTTAGTAAAGAAGCAACGGTTCGAGAAGCTGCAAAGAAAAAGGAAGTGATCAGGTTGAAACCATGCGAATATGTATATCATCATTACGGTTTCACAAGACTTGATAGGTTCATTTTAGAGAGAACCTCATTAGAGCGAGTCCTCCGGGCTTAAGGATTCTGTTCATTTCCTTGAACACTTCAAGCGGCTTTGTAAGATAATCCACACTTACCTATTAATGAAATACCAAGAAACATATAAATTTGTAAGAACTTGAGGTTCTCAGTTAAGAGATAAATGAGAAAGTTTGGTCATACCACATACCACATTGGTTATAACTTGGAAAGAATTGTCTTCAAAAGGCAGATTTGAATTGAGATTTAAGTCTTGGACTATGTACTCGGTGAGAACCTGAAAGAGAGTATTAGATCCTATGATATGACGATCCATCTCATCTCTAAGTAGTACAATACATAATATTGAATCTTCTTTACCGGATTTCGCTTAAGCTCTTCTTCATTCATACCCATTCCAACTATTCGTTCTTGCCTATACCCCGGTGGATAATGACTGACCTATGTAACATCATAACAGCCAATACTCTTAACTTGAGAGATTTCTCAACAGAAACTAAAAAAGATCAAAAGGATTTGGATTTAGTACATACCCAACTGCTACACATATCGAGTATGCTCACTCCTGGAGTATCGCTCTGAGGCAAAACCTTGGAGTAATACTTTGTCAATGCAGCTATAGCTGGATCATCAATGTGTGTCACAAACCTTGGAGCTTCGTAGAATGTTGAATCAGACGACCTTAGGACACAAGTCAACAAGATCTAAGTATGTCCCAAAGCAAAAATATAGCTCAAGCATGCCTTTAAGATAAGAAAACAGAGCAAGACAATAACAAAAGCTTGGAATTGTTGTATCTTACTCATCGTATCTCTGGAAATCTTCTTCTTTGAAAGGGAAAGTCTCTGGCCAATCCACCTTATTCAACGCCTAAAACCAAGCAAAAGAGTTCAAATTTCATAAAGCTACAAACTTTGACCAATTAAACGACATTTCGATTTCTGAATCCCTAAAGGTACAAACTTTGAACAATTAACTAAAGAGAGTAAAGAGACCTGTTCGACGGGAGAAGGATTGGTCTGCCTAGCGGAAGCAATGAAAGATTTACCGCCAAATTTACCGGACATATTGTTGTTCATCCACAAAGAAGCGCCGCCAAAACCACCGAGAACCAACCGGCGACGTGAAGAAGCACGAATCCAACTGTGGAAAGGTTTCGAAGCAGTTGTCGGAAGATTCAGAGCCGAGGAAGCTCGGAGGAAAGGAGAGTTTCCGGTGGAGGAGAAAATCGGAGGTAGAGGATTGGATCTCAGGCTGAGAAAATTAGCCGTTTTTGACATTGTTTCATTAATTGTTGGGTTTTGTCTGATTTGTAAAAAGGTTTGAACTTTGCAAGACAGAACATGACGATGAAGATGATGTGTCGCATATCGATCGATGAAGATGACGATTCGAGTTTAGTGATCCAAACCACTCTTACGTGGTCGTTTCTCTCTGTTTGGGGCTTTTCTTTACTTTTTACAAAGTTATGGGGAGTAACTGTAAAAATATAATAACGTTTATTGTTACAAAAATTAGAGTAACACAATCATCCTTCTTAAAACGTTTCAATCCATATTCACTCAAAAAATTAACTGGAATCCATATTTTTCGAACAAATATATATCATACATTTAAGTTCAAAATGATCTACCCAAAGTGCTCATTTCTGAACAAGATTCAATTTTAAACACAAAGAGAAAATATATATATAGCATGGACTTAGAGTATTATTTGATATTTTTATATTGTCACAATCTCACACAAACTCAATGAATTTAATTATAACTTTTTAAGAATAAGATTCCCAATTTTCATACCATGAATTTATGACTAATCAAGACTATTGAATTTTATTTTTTTAACCATTCTTTAGTATAGAATTTAAAAAAAAAAAAAAAAA
>Ga0041059_1000041_pt1 | contig 56623 bp, 51 predicted proteins | sample AraColnosormetaG_FD_56232 | JGI IMG/M metagenome (GOLD analysis project Ga0041059, IMG submission 56232) | Arabidopsis roots microbial communities from North Carolina, USA - Col MF nosort | ecosystem: Host-associated > Plants > Roots > Unclassified | place: USA: North Carolina | collected...
TTTTTTTTTTTTTTTTGAATAAGTTCGTTCCCAAACATAAACCAGAAGTATAAAATCTTATTAAAATTAGCAACCAGCAAAAGCAAAAATCATGTACATGTATATTGAGGGTTTTAGTTTCTGTCACTAACTATATGAACTTTGCCTAAAGAAAAAAAAAACAAATAATGAAATAAATGAATGGAATACAGTTTTCACCGTTTGTTCTGGTATACATATGGGGTATATCGAGATTAATTAATCTCCTCCGGCCAGGAAAAAAAAAGTAAAAAAGGAAAATTTAATGGCCGCGACCTCTTGGACTTGGACCCGACGCCAAACGCTGAAACCAAGAATCCACCGTCGATTTCATCTTCTCCACCGTCATAGTCGCACTTCCATCTCCCGATTTTTCAGTAAGAACCCTCCCCGCCGCAGCCGGAACCACCACGTGTTCTACGAAAAACAACGACACCATCACAACCACAATCAAAACAGTAGACCAACTAACTCTTCTCATCGTATTTTACTTTCTCTTCTTTATGTTGTACCGACAAGTAATAAAATAAAACAGAAGCCTTTTTTTTGTTTGATATCAAAGAAAATTAAGAGATATGGTTATGTGGGAAATCAAATAAATGAGAGGGAATATTTATAGTTATTTGACGAGGAAGCGGTCATGACTTGAGAGAGTTCATCACTTAGGTCGGGTTTTCCCGGCGCTAGCTCACGATTTTGCGTGTTGACCAAGTATTATGACTTGAACGGGTCGCTCTTATGACACTTTACGATGTGCCAAATTACATTTATACCCATTTTGGTGGTTTTTAGTTTTTTAGAGGTAAAAAATAATCAATGAGAATTTTGTTAACGAAATTATATTTACACATAAATTTTTTAAAAACAAGTGTTTTATTCGAAAAACTAATTGATGCAATTTTATCAAGATGTTTACGCGGTACCAATGATTAATTTATACTAGATCATTTGATAGCAATTGTATCTTTCAAAGATACAATTCTTATTTAAGCTATTTATTTTAATAGAATCACATATCAATAAAATATTTCAAGAAATTTCGCAATATATCATAGGCATAATTTCGTTCTGAAAAGTCTTATATGAAATTTGAAACTTAACGCGTAAGTTACCATTGACTAAATAAAAGTACCGTAGGAGGACCAATTCACAGTTTCACTTAAATAATTCTCTTGTCAGTGTAGTTTGAGTGGACAATAATCCATTATGAGTTAATGAAAAAGGTTGAAATGTAAGATAAAATTACGTATCAACTGCGTTAGTAGGTATATAAGTAGTTAGAGAACAAAGTAAAGTGTTTGGTAGGTGGTTTTTTCCTATTTGAATACTTGAAAAGCTTGTGTGAGTTTGTTGCTAAATAGTATAAAATGTATACAAGCATATGAGTGTTCTTTGAATTCAACTATATTTTAAAGGACTGTTTAATTATAAGAAACCTTAAAATTCAAAACACGAGAATCTTGACTTGTCCAAATTTGAAGAATAGTCTTGTATTAACCAACTTTACTAGTAAAAGTCCAACGGTAATGATATTGTATTCAAAGTCATGCATTTTAGGTAACCAGAGAATTCTTCAGAGTTTTGTTTACAATAACATCTTCGGATTGGATCAAAACAGATTTAAATAGTTTGAATCAATTATTTGTTATCGGCCGTACTCGAATTCATGATTTTAAAGAACTCAACTCCTTGATAAATTATTAAACACTAACCTTGTAAATGTCCCGCATTTTGTAACAGAAAAACTTAAACTCGAGCAAGTTTTGCAATAGTAACTTTTGGGCCAATTATAATAAATTATAAAAAGCCCATTAAGGACTAAATATTTTTAAGTTAGGCCCATCTCAGATTCGTCACCTCTCCCAAAACCTCTCATCTAGGGTTTTTCTGTCTGGAGAACTTAGCTCACTTTTGACTCTGTATCTCTCTGTGTCTCTCTTCCCCGTTAGTCTTCGTCGTGACCTTTTTGTAGTATTAAGCAATGAAGATTAAGACGTTATCAAGATCGGTTGATGAATACACTCGAGAAAGAAGTCAGGATCTTCAGGTAATTTTTGCATATCCAATTCGTTTCCCATATCACAAAATTTAGCTTTAGACTATCAATAACATTATCAATTCGTTTCCAGAGGGTCTTTCACAACTTCGACCCAAGTCTTCGACCTATGGAGAAGGCCGTGGAATACCAGAGAGCTCTTACAGCTGCCAAATTAGAAAAGGTGTGCTCTTGAGTTTCAATTTTGATTGTCTGTGTTGTTTAGTTATGGAGCAGTCCCCAAATTTGGCTCTGTTTTTGTTTTTCTGTAGATATTTGCAAGGCCGTTTGTTGGAGCAATGGATGGTCATCGTGATGGAGTCTCATGTATGGCGAAGAACCCAAATTACCTCAAAGGAATCTTCTCTGCTTCTATGGATGGAGGTAATTATCTAATGGCATATTTATGTAAGCTGGTTGTTTGTATCCATTGATGTTACTGATACTATGTATCGTTTTCTTCTCTGCAGATATTCGCCTTTGGGATATCTCTTCAAGGTTAAAATCTTGAAAACGAAATCCCCTCTGAATTAATTTGAACTTCATTTAGTATTAAAGGCTTTGCTTTGTGCTGTGCTTTTGGTAAATGAATTCTGGAACTTGAAACATGCAGGCGTACAGTTTGCCAATTCCCTGGTCATCAAGGTGCTGTGCGTGGTCTTACTGCATCAACCGATGGAAATGTATTGGTTTCATGCGGAACTGATTGCACGTAAGATATAATAACAATTTATTGTTCCAGTCGGTGATCAGATTTTTGGCTGTTAAACTAAGGTTAATGGATTTGTGCAGTGTTCGTTTGTGGAATGTTCCTCGTCCTTCACTTGAAGATTCTAGCATTTCATCTGAGAATTTCATTGAGGTAGTTCTTTCAATATTGTATTATCTGGAGCTTTCTCTTGCTGGTATATAACTACAAGCTTTTAACAAACTATTTTTTCAGCCATCTGCAACCTATGTCTGGAAGAATGCTTTCTGGTAGACTTCGTACACACTCTTTATGCGATTTCTCATGATTCTGTTGGTACAAAAAACTTGAGTTACTAAGCTTTTTGTCATTTCTAGGGCTGTTGATCATCAGTTTGAAGGTGACCTTTTTGCTACGGCCGGAGCTCAACTTGATATATGGAATCATAATAGGTACTCAGGCTCCTGCTAAAAGAAATCTTTGGTGTTTGTTTTAATTTTACGTAAGCAGGGCTTATGGTTTTACTTTTTGTAATTAGGTCTCAGCCAGTTCAGAGTTTCCAGTGGGGAACTGACTCTGTAATATCTGTTCGGTTTAATCCTGGAGAGCCTAATTTATTGGCTACATCAGCTAGGTATATTCTTTCTACTTTATACTTGTATATGTCATGTAATTGTCTGTGCTACACCTTCCAGAGCTTTCTCTAACACTGTAAGGGGATATCTCTTCTTCCAGTGACCGGAGCATAACCATATATGATCTCCGCTTGTCTTCTGCGGCAAGGAAAATTATCATGATGGTATAGTTGAAACTTTTTTACATATTCTCGTCATATTTAATCATTAATACCCTTCAAACTAAACAATTGCAACCGTGGTCTGCTAATTGCTTTTCTTTTGGCAGACAAAAACAAATTCAATTGCATGGAACCCCATGGAGCCTATGAACCTGACAGCTGTAAGTGATAATCATAAAGTGAATTTTTCTGTGATGGGCTATGCTAAATCAGCGTTTGTCTTTTGCTTATGTGCTAATTTTATCCCATGGGGAAACTGAATAGGCTAATGAAGATGGAAGTTGCTATAGCTTTGATGGTAGAAAGTTGGACGAAGCCAAGTGCGTGCATAAAGATCATGTTTCTGCAGTGTAAGAATGAAGAATGATTTATCTCAAGTATCAGCTATAATATTTAACAAGATATCATCCAAATGCATTATGATTATCTAATTTCATCATTTTTCAGGATGGATATTGACTTTTCACCGACTGGTCGTGAGTTTGTTACGGGTTCTTATGATCGATCTGTGAGAATCTTCCCATACAATGGAGGACACAGCAGGGAAATCTACCATACAAAGAGGATGCAGAGGTACAATCTACTGAACAGTCTATATATACTTCAAGTTCAGATGTTCTAGTGTACCACCTTGGTAATTTGATTTAGTCTAAGCAATTTCTAAATTTCATTTCTTTTTTCTTGTAGAGTATTCTGTGTCAAATATAGCTGTGATGCTACATATGTAATATCGGGCAGTGATGACACCAATCTCAGGCTATGGAAGGCAAAGGCATCAGAGCAATTGGGAGTTGTAAGATTCTGTGAATTTATACAAAATAAAGACCAAAAAAGAGTTACCACAGGCTTAGCAGTTGATCCAATAGTGCATATGATTATGAGATATTACTCGTACATGCTTTCTTAAGAAGTTTTAACTTGGAACGGTGAATTGTCAATGTTAATTGGTGTGTTGTGCTGCAGATTCTTCCAAGGGAACAAAAGAAGCATGAGTACAACGAGGCTGTGAAGAACCGGTACAAGCATCTTTCTGAGGTTAAGCGCATTGTGAGGTAAATGACCAATGAAAACTGTGGTTTTATCCCATGCTTTAACTCTGGAGATTGTCAAAAGATAACTATAGTAACATGGTAACGTTTTGGTTATTGTGAATTACAGACACAGGCACTTGCCAAAACCAATATACAAAGCGATGGGTATCATTCGAACTGTGAACGATTCGAAGAGAAGAAAAGAAGCACGAAGGAAAGCTCACAGTGCTCCAGGAACAGTGGTCACAGCACCTCTGCGCAAAAGAAAGATCATCAAAGAAGTGGAGTGACTCTACTCTTTCTCCGTTTGTTCCTTTCAAGGATGATGATACGTGGAGAGGATTGTATTGGTATAGTGAGGGTAAGATTAGGAACATGAACATTTTTGCTGTGTTGTAAGCCTTTCTTTATGCCATTAAGTTATTACCCATTTCGTTTTCTTTTTTCTCTTCACTACGTATTGTGTTCATTAACTATTCGTTTTTGGTGTTACAAAGCTGATCTTCAAAGTAACATTCTGATTTCAAAGATTTATAAAGTTTGGAATTAGACCGACTTAACTAGACAATGGTTCTATGATCCGTCGATGAATTTTATGCACTTACAATTTGTCTTAACAATGACATTAATCAAGGATGAGATGCTTTCGATGTAAAAAGTTGGGCAAAACTCTCTGTAACCGAGAGGGTACAATAGTGTACATCAAATAGTAATTAATGAAAAAACAAAGACATTAGTAAAGTTTAAGAAAGAAAAACTTATTTTTACTGTATTAGATAGTGCACAAGCAAGCTCTCAATGGTCTTTAACTTACATCAACACAAATTAAAAGGAACAATTGCATTACGCCATTACCGCAGGCTCAATAGTTCTCCAGAGCAAGATCATGACCGCATATTTTAGGGTAAAAAAGAAGAAGCATATTCCTACAAGCAACTCTGGACCAGTCATACAATCTTCATCATCTAAATCAAAGACCTTCACGGTAGAAAAATCAGAACCCAACACTCTCAGGGGTTAACCTCCATAAACATACTAAAAGATCACTGATCACCACCAACATTGATCAGTTCATACTCAACGAGAGACAGATTGTTATCCTCCTTGACAGTGAAAGACGCGGCTCCAGTGGCTTCGATGCGTCCCCATTTATCAACTCCTAGCCTCATTGTACCCTTGAACATGTCTATCCTTGAATTGCGCAGTATCACCGTAGCACCCGGCTTCATAAGATCAACTATACACACACACACACACACAAAAAAAACCAATAACATCATTAGAGCTAATCAGTAGCCACATCAATTGCACGAAAACTGGTATAACAAAACTTCACATTATGAAAAGCTATGAAAGTTTTGGGATAATGTAGACCATTCAATTGAACATAACTCAACATCTAACCAAGCAAGTTTCATCATCACTATAGGTAAGACTATACAGAGTTACAGACCCTCAAGGCCAAGATTCTTTCAAGCTTCAATTTCACAAAGACATCACTAAATACACATACAATAACTGATACATCATTTACCAAATAGTACTAATAGAAACACATTTACCATTTGCTCAAAATAGAAATTGATTAAGACAAACGAGAGAACAACAAAGGATAAGACTTATCACTCTAATAAACTACGAAGACACCATTTCTATATCCATAAAGCAAGAGAAAAGTGGAGAAACAATAACCTTGATCGTTACGAGCAGTGAAGAGGATACACCCAGTTTCGTCACCGATGAGACACTCAACGATTCGACTAGGCTGAGAAGGACGACTCAGAGAACTCGCTGGACGAGTCTTCCGGGTAACAGGAACCACGATATTAGCCTCAATGACTTTAACAGTCAACGTGTGACCAGTCGTTCCAGGCTTTAGCTGTTCCACCTTCACAAACACCGGTTTTCTCTTCACCGTCGAAGTTCCCGTCGCAACCGCAGCAGTTCCAGTCGTCGCCATCGCTTCAAATTACAATACCCAGATTTCGCGTTCGCCCTAATTTGGTGGAATCGATAAAACTTTTGGAGAAGAGAAATGGGAATTTAGGGTTTATAAAGAAAAGACGACGATGTGCTCTCTCCCAAGACGGACGAGAGTTTTTATCACCTGCTTCTCACAGTTTCATGAGCTTGTCACGTGTCAATTTATTATTTGATATTAATGACTGCTCTTTATTTATTATTACGTAAATGTGAAATATTATTACACAGGTGGATACTGAAAAGACACTAGTGACTAGACTAATAAAGCTTCTTTGGTGCTTTGGTTTCTGCAACTAGCACCAACGCTTGCTCTTCTTCTGCTGACCGCGGTGAAGTTGACTTATCCTCCGGCGATTTTTGTTGCTCCGGGTGAGTTTTTTCTTGTTGCTTCTTCTCCTCCTCATCCTCGGAATCTAACTGTAGATTCTGTCGTCTGTATCTGATTACTACTACTATGATAAACACTGCAATAAAACGGGTCTTGAGAGAAGTTAGATTCCAGAATGCAGTAACTGCAGAGCCTGCTACGAATTTCTTGTGTGTGCAAACTCCCCAAGCTTCAACAAATCTCCTTTGTGCACACTCAACTACACATAAGCAAAGATCAAAGAATCCTTAGTGTCAATCATTGGAACCATCAAAGAGCTACGCAGTCTGTTAATAGAGTTTACCTTTTTGGTTAAGCTGACTTGCGTAACATGAATATAGCTTTGGAATAGTGAAGCTAAGGAAGAAACCTGTTTAAAGAAACAATGCATACTCTGTGTCAATTCTACTAGATACAACTAAAGAAAACAGTTTAGCTTTCTTTGGAGTAATGTTGACATATAGTGTTTCAACAATCATACCAAAAGCACATAATCTCCACAATGTTATGAGGTAACCATACTCAGCTCCCATTAGAACAAAAGGTGCCACCTGAAATCAAAGTAAAAACAGTGTAAGAAGGACAAAATCAACGTGAGAGTCACATTCATTGGAGAGAAGTTTTATGAGAATGGCAAAGTTTTGTAAATTCTACTTTGAGTGTCATTGCTGGTTCACCAGAGAAAAGCTCACTCGTCTTTGAAATTGCTAAATTGGTGATGGGAAGCATTCGTCTAGCTATTCGTAATACATCATCTTCACTCAATTTAAGCTCTCTCCGCGCTTCTTCAGTAACCCTTTATGGTAACAAATGGATCAAAACTTCAGTCAACTGCAGTTCAAGCTGATATTTATGTACTGGGACCTTAAAAGTTTGTACCTTTGGCGAAGAGTATTTGACAAGAACGATACCCCAAGAAACAAAAGTCCAAGATAGGAGATCGCTGAGAAAACACTTCAAACCACACAAAGTTTCATTATCAACTCATGAATGTGAAAAATGATTAAAGCTAGAAAGATAAACCTTGACAGAGAAATCAATGTTACCTAAAGTTAAATCCTTTAGCAGCAAAGCAAGTAGATAGGAAACATATACAGCCAAAACCAAACCAAAGTGTTGATTTCGCAACATCTCTCCACATAATCAAATCGCTTATATTCTCTCTAATCCGCTCTAAATCACCTTGACAAACATCTTGAGCTGAATTACACAAATCATTGAGCAATTATTAGAGCACGAAAGTGAAATCGAATGAGCTAATAGACAGAGGAAGGACATACGTTGATCTGAAGATGGACTAGGAGAAGCTAACAGAGGAACAGAACTGTGCTTCTCCTTCTTAGATCGACCCAACTTCTTCTGTTTCCTCTGGTTTTGTTTCTTTTCATCGGTCACGACAACAATTGGCTCCGTATTTTCCTTTGTATCTACCATCGCCTCCGACCTTAGTCTCGACCTCCGGAAATTCCTCGGCGACGGCGAGGCCAAAAGACCATTTTGCCCTCCCTTCGTCTTACTCCGTCGTGCCGTCACAGCAGCCTCCGCAGCTTCCATATCGAACCGATTGCTTAAACGGGTTCTCGATTTACGAAGAGGGGAAGGAGATAAAAGGAGAATCTCACGAAGAGTAACAGGAGAAGATGGTGAACTGAGAGAAACAGGTGATGGGTAAGGAGTACCGTTGTTGTTCTTCGGAGACAATAAAACCAAATCGAGAGATGGAATGTGAGATTTTACGAGAGTTTTGTTGTTTCGAGCTAGACGCAAAGCGGATCTAGTATTCGAACGGAGAGAAGGAGGTGTGGTAGTAGAGTCCATTGTATGAGAAAGTTTTTTTTGGGAAAAAGAGAGAACTTTTTTCGAATCTGAAGTGATTAAATGAGAGGAATCTCTGGGAATTTATTAGGGTTCTTGAAGATGTGATTTGGGGATTCTTAATTCCGACAATTTGAGCTCTCTGCTTTTTCTCCGGCTACTGTGGATCAGAGAGCCGTTGATGAAGAAAGAAAGTAAAAGACAAATCTTTTGCATTTTTTAAATTTGACGGCGGCAAAGTGGGTCCGTCTCTTTTAACGGTAAAGATAAAGTCTTGATTCAACATTATTCATGTCTTTTTCTACTTGACTCAAACAAAGAAATAAGATTAAGAAACATAGAGTTTCTTATATGAAAATGACATGATTATTGTTTTTTACACCACAAAAATTGCAGATTTTTTATTTGGTTGTGTATAGTCTCTCTATAGATGAGTGGTTTAGATTTTGCCATTGCTCAGAGCTTGAAAAGAAGATTCTGTTTTCTTGAGATGGCGTTTGCAGAAGCCATTGAGCCTCTCAAGTGCATCTTCCAGCATCTGAGCTTCTACTCCAATTGTTATCCTTATCCAGTTCTTCAATCCCAAAGCCACTCCTGGTAGTAAGACGAGGTTTTCTTCTTTGGCTAGCTTCATACAGAAATCCATGTCGTCTTCTATGTCCTCCAACAATGGAAGCTTCAGCTTCGTCTGCAGTTTAATTGTTGTTAAGAAATAAGAATCATCCAAATTGATCTAGAATCATGAAAGAGTATAAGAGACGTTGGTGGTGGTACCAATAAGTAAGTGCATGACTCAGGTTTCTTGTTGCAGACCAAGCAAGGAATCTCCTTGAGCCTATCACAGACCAATTCCACGTTTTGTTTCAGCATCGAATTCTTCTTGGCAAACAACTCTTTATTCGCTTTCCCTAAAATCTCAGGAAGTGCAGCTTGAACAATAGTTGTAGCATCTGGAGTTATGTCAAGGTTCTGTTGAATGGACTGTACCATCTGTTACAAGAAAAAGGAAAAAACAGAGTGATTACTTGTAACACAAGCGACAAAAACACAAGTTAGTATGATGATCAGTAAAAAGGAAGACAGACCCCTGTGGACTTGAGAATTCCTCTGGGGTCATTCAAAGCGATCCAGCCAATTCTCCAACCAGGAACAATCCATCCTTTCGATATACCGCCCAAAGTGATAACCGGAGTTATCGAAGAAAACTCCCCCATTGGGACAAAAGGTTTGTCTCCGAAGATTGTTTGGCAATAAACTTCGTCTGTGATTACCATTATTCCCAGCTTCTTAGCCGTCTCCGCCACCTATAAAGGTTTCATTCATCAGCACCAATATTTCGAGTCTCTCACGAGTCAAAGCTAATTAAAAGTATGAATACGGACCTTCTTAAGATGATCGTAAGAGTAAACATTTCCACAGGGGTTGTTAGGGTTTATGATAACCATTGCAACTGTGTTCTCATCTGCCATGGCTTCGATGCCTGGGAGATCAATCTCCCATTCTTTCTCTGGAAGGAGATCGAACTTGCGGACCTCGAGTCCACTGTAGACGGCACGAGCCTCGTAGTGAGGGTAACTAGGCCTTGGGAGAAGGATGTTAGCGTTTGGTCGAGCCAGTGACTGAAGAACTACTTCTATCCCTTGGTTGCATCCGACAGTTATGAATACATCATTAGGCTTTACCTTGTTCGTCAAGTCTCGGTTCACGTAATCTGCGACCGCCCTGATTAACAAAACATTCCATGAAAATACTGTTAGGTTTTGAATGGTTACAGACTTACAGTGGGTGGAACAAAGTAATTAAGAGTAAAGTAAGAGAAAAATATTAGTATATTACTGTCTGGCTGGGAGAATTCCGGCGGCGGGGCCGTAAGAGTTACCCTTGCCGGAGCGAAGGACGTCGACCACGGCGTTCTCGACGAGGATGGAGGTGCGGTAACAAGGGTAGACAGAAGGGTCACCGTGAGCAAGGGGTAAAAGAGGCTTTTTCACATCCAGGCTGCATTCATCGAAGAGCTTGTAGACGATGACTCTCATCGTGACGCTGGAGGCTTTGGCTGCGTTGTCGCTTCCCCTGAAACGCCAAACGCTGATATCGGTTTCATCTTGCGTCTGCGTCTCGGTTTGATGGGAAGGAAGAACGAGGTTGCTGTTGTGGTTCATTGTGAATATATTCGTTGGGAGTAAGTAGCTATTGAAATCTAAATGTTGTGTTTATATGAAGAGAGGTCAACAAAGATATTTATAGATGAAGAAGTAAAACAATCGGAACTCTTTGGTTCATGCATGATTCTAAAATTGTCAAGCGTAGACTTTGTCTATGTCAGTACGTCAGATTGTCAATAGTAAACTGAAGTTATAGACTTTGAATGACGAAGATAATAATAAAGTATGATATATGATGTGCGTGACCATAATTAATTACGGCTTTGAATTACAGACTTTGAATGAAGATAATACTAAAGTATGATAGATGATGTGCGTGACCAAAAAAAAGAAGAAGCCAAAAGTTTTAACGTGAAATTTCCGTCGTTCGGATTCCAATGAAACATAATATTAGAAGAAGATGAATTGTGAAACGTAAGAATATTGATGATGCCTTACAAATGACAAGTTTTTTTTTTCAAAGTACGTGTAAGAAGGATTCGGACTAGCCTTATCGTAATAAGTTTTAATAAATTATTCATATAAGTTTCATCCAAAATTGACCAGTGTATATAGTGTAAGATGAATAATTTGATATCCAAAAATTTTAGGGTCAAGTAAATTTGAAAAAGTGTATCATAATAAATAAATGGTAGTCAAAGTGTTTTAATATAATTCTCGACCCCATATCGAATCTTGTTAAATATATTTAAAAGCTTCGTCATCATGTTTAATTCGAATAAAACGACGTTCCAACAGAAAAGCATAGCACACACAACGTTTCGAAAACAAAATGAACAGAGTAATACAAAAATATAGAAAGATAGGGTCTCAGGTTCCGAGAATGAAGCTGAGTTTTTAAGTGAGTTGTGTTTTAGTATGGCGAGCGAAGAAGCCTTTGAGCCTCATGAATGCATCTTCCAGCATAGACCTCTCCACTCCGATAGAGAATCTCACCCAATTCTTCAGTCCTAGTACCTCTCCTGCATTATATTCCAAACCAACCCATATCTCTCAATTTTTATATTTATAAATATTGCTTACCTGAAAAGGAGTTTCATATTGATTACCAGGTAGAAAGACGAGATTTTCCTCTTGGGCCAGCTTCATGCAGAAATCAAAATCATTCGTGATGTCCTCCAAGAGGGACAGATCCAATTTTGTCTTCAATATATATACATAATTTACGTTAGGATTAATGAAGTTTCTCTTATATATGAAATATTTCTTTTTTCCTTTTGTGTGATGTATGTTAACATTTTCATTATTGTTGATGTTTTTGTTACAAAATAAAATATTTGTGTTAGATACTTGAGAAAATTAGTATTTCAGAAAAAGTTGTATTTGTTAATAAGGATTTGTAGTATAATAGTTTGTTAACGAATAAATAAACCTGGACTCAAATCTAGGAGTGCATATAGATTATAGGCGAGAGAAAGAAAAGGAAAGAAAATGTGTATTTGTTAGTTTTGCATTGATATTTCTCTTAGCATATATCTTAAGTATAAAGATATGTTGTGAAGGTAAAAATAAAACGTATGTAAAGATATGTTGGTAAAGAGGAATTGGTACCACTAAGTAAGTACACGACTCCGGTTTCTTGGGGCAGGTGAGGCAAGGAATGTCCTTGAGGGCATCGAACGCAAAATCTACGTTTTGACTCAGGATCGAGTTATTCTTCTCGAAGAATTCTTTCTTCGTCTTCTCCAAGATGTTTGGAAGTGCAAACTTCCAATTTAAACAAGGCAACACATTAGCTATTGCGCATTACACGTTGCATTTGTGCATGTGTCATATGGAACATTAAGTTTCATAAGAGACAAACCTGTAGGATTGTTGATGGATCTGGACTTATGTCGAGATGTTCCTTGATGGATTCAACGACCTATTGACAACAAGGTATTGCTCGATGTTCAAACAGACTCACGTCTACAAAATGTTAAATTAATATCATGTCCAGTAGGACATTGTTTACTTCTAATAACGTGTGATGATTGAGAAATTGAAAAACTGACCCTAGTTGTTTTGAAAACGTTTTTGGGATCGTTCATTGCGATCCAACCTATTCGCCAGCCGGGAACGAGCCATCCCTTGGATATGGACCCGAGTGTAACCACAGGAGTAATGGATGAAAATATCCCCATCGGGACAAATTTATTCTCTCCATAAATAGTTTGGTTATAAACTTCATCAGAAATCACCATTATTCCTAGCTTTCTCGCCACCTCAGCCACCTATACGTCATAATAAAATGTTTAACAAAAGTTTTGTTCAAAGAAAGTAAATAGTTTTCACTTTTCACGTACTTTCTTTAGATGTTCATATGTATAGACATTTCCACACGGGTTGTGAGGATTCATTATCACCACAGCAATGGTATTTTCGTCTGCCATGGCCTCAACACCTTGAAGATCTATCTCCCAGTCTAGATCGGGAAGGAGATTGTACTTGCGAATCTCGACTAGGCTATGGATTGCGTGACTGTTGTAGAGGGGATAAATTAGAGTCGGTAGCAAGATATTGGCCTTTGGTCCGGCGAGGGCATGAATCATTGTCTCTATCCCTTGGCAACACCCCACCGTCATAAATATATCATCTGAATGTATCTTATGTGGAAGGTCCCGGTTCAGATAATTTGCAACCGCCCTAAATTAATATGAGCATGCATTAGCATAGTTGCACATGTTATAGTAAAATCTAAACCAAGTTTTTAAACACCGATTATAACTTCAGCATGCAGTAACATCTCAACTAGTGCTACATATGTCTTAATATTTCTCCTTCCAATCCATATTCACCTAGTGACACTGGTTATAAGCAGTAACTTCTCAACTAGTGCTACGTCTAACTTATTCACCTAATATAGTAATAAAGAACTATGTTAAACTTTTGTCATATAAATACAGTATCGGATAACTTTCGAAGAAAACATATTAGTGAAACAATTAGAAACTAATTAATTACCTTCTGGCCGGTAAAATACCGACCCCGGGGGCGTAAGAGTTTGCAGCTCCAGACCGTAAGGATTCAACCACCGCTTCCTCAGCGTCAACGGACGTTTGGAAGCAAGGGTAGACGGAGGGGTCGCCGTGACCCAGAGGCAAAATAGTCTTTTTGACGTCTTTGCTGCAGCAGTCGAATAACCTAGCAAGTGTACCTTTCATTGAGACACTAGCCGCTTCCTTGGCCGCTTTGTTGCCTTTGAACCTCCAGACGCTGCCACCGATGCCTCCGTGGTCTGTTGTCTTGCGTTCATCGTATTCCTCTTTGTCCGTTTCAAATGAAGGCAGGAGAAGGTTCATGTGTTGACTCATTGCTCCGAGTGAACTTCTTCCTCTTGGTTTGTTTTTTCTTTTGTGTGCTTATTCTTTTGTGAAAGTGGAATCATATATATAAGCATGAAACATAAATTAGATGTTTTTTTTGCTTTTTTTGTGTGTTCAGTTTGGAATGTGCGCTCGATCACTCGAGTTCATAGACACAACTCAGACAAGCACTAACCCATACTTAAATGCTACCCATAAGCCACTAGCGACAAGCACAAACATAAATTAGATTATCACTTAGATATATATAAGCACAGATTAATCCGTAAAATATACATGATTATTGGTACGTCTTTATATCTTCATGTTATTGATCAATACGAAATGGGTCATTCAGGCATTCACGAGAGGTGTCTAATTTTATAGTTGTCTTTTAGTTATTCTTTCTTTTTATAAAGAGTCTTTTAAAATTATTGTTAAAAACAAAAAAAACTACAATACCTCGTGAATGGGCAATTTAATAAGAGAGAAAAAAGGCAAGTGGGAACCGTAGCCAACTTCAACACAAAAAGTCATCCTCGAATTCCAATGAGCTTTGTAACGATGCTAAATGCAGATGAAGAATGGCCAGCCCTAAAACCAATCCTTCAAAACACACGTAATCTGCTCAACATTGTGAAGGAGGTCAAAGTAATGTTTACATATATACCGAGGTTTAAATGAGCTTTCGGATAGAAAGACAAAGGTGTCTCTTTCATTTGTTAACTATGATCCTAAATTATATTCTATCCCGCCTAGTTAAGTTAAATCCTCTGTGGATTCAGAACTTTTGTAACAGATATTTGAGGTCAGTTTGAAGTTGTTGTTTAGCCTAAACAAAAATTAAGAGAAAACAATGGCCATTGGAACGAAGTGTAGTTCCCGTCAAAAGATTAGAGAGGTAATTTTAAAAAAGGGTTTTTTGACGTCCACGATAAAAACAACTAGATCCGCGCAATGGTCGGTGACCATTTAAGGTTACGAGTAACATTGAGGTTCCCACTTCTAACGTATTCTGAATGTTTTTTTTTCTGTATAATTGATTTTTTTTTCTCAAAGTTTTAATTGTAGTTTTACTTACATACAGATACAGTACTAATTAAAATACTCTAAAACTTATTTAAATCCTTCATAACTTAACATAAAATTCGATATTGAAAACCCAATTTTCTTTAATCGTCTTGGAAATGGGAGTTTAGAATAACACATTTATTCATGTTTTTTTTTTATACATAAAACACAATTGTTCAAGTTTGTGATATATGGTCTTACGCATTTCCAAAACTAACATATGTAAGAAAGTTAGATTTTTTTTCTTTTTTTTTTGTTATCTGTATGTAGTTCGCAATTTCACCACACACATACACTAACATGGCCATTAATGGTCCATTTAAAATTTCAAATACGAGAAACGCCTATATTTAAATTTTAGATAGTTCCCACGCGGCCGAAAGCATTAAAATCTCGCATGCGTTACTAAGTTGAATTTTCTGTTAAGATAGTGTCACGATTACGTTAGGTAGAGATAAAATAAGACCAACACAAAAACAAAACAACAACAATTGCTACATTTTGGCTAGGATGATGATGAAAGTAGCGTTTGCAATGATGTGTCTTCTTGTTGCAGCCACAACTACCGACGCAGTGTACCGTCCTTGGCCACCGGAGTGTGTAGACGTGGCGAACGTGATGCTAGAACAGTGCAAGATGTTCTTCGTCCATCAGGAGTCTCCGCCCACCGCAGAGTGTTGCCGTTGGTTCAGTGCCGCCGTAAGCATGGGAAGGAGAGGCGCAGGCTTTGCCGGTGTATGGAGTTTCTGACCACATCCATCGAATCACTCAAGCCAGACGTTTTGGCTCTTTCCGACCAGTGTCATTTCAGTTCTGACTTCCCCATGTCTAGAGACCACACATGCGCTTGTAAGTTCCATTAATTCCTTTGATCCACCACAATTTTTTTGCTTGTATGTTAAAGCTGACAATATACTTTGTCCTTTGTTTTTCTATTTCTGCAGAGAAGAGGAGATTCGAAGATGACAACAACTACGAAGAACATCTTTCTTTTGTATCTTAAGGCTGTTGCGATTTGTTTTATTTCATTTTTTTAATTTCAGTTCTTTCTTTTGTATCTTAAGGCTGTTGCGATTTCGATAATATATTACATCTTCTGGGAAACCTCATTACTGGGTTTTTACAGACACAGCTTGAGCATATATTTCTCTATCTTGCAACTTGATGGTAACTTATAGACAAAATAGCTTTTGATAAGAAGAAGAGAAGATTAGTGGAACTTTACAACGATACATGAGATGTCATCTTTGCTCTTCCTAGATATAGCTTCCTCTATCAAGTGCTTTGCAGCTGCATGAGGATCTTTGATACTCTTGATAGCATCAACCGCTTCTTGGTTTGATAATACCTGCAGTTAAAGATCGTCCATCATGTTAGAAGAAGTAGACCAGAAACTGGCTAAACCACGGTTAGAAACAGAGTAAGATACTGAGTCATTAAACTTACTTTCCAAATACCATCGCTTGCGAAAAGGATGAATTCAGTGTGATCATCAATTGTCTGGTGTGTTATGTCCGGTTCTGAGCTCAGATGTAACTTTAAGCTCTTATCTCCAAATGCTCTTGCAACCGCTAACTGTCCATCCACTCGTGGAACATCCCCTGCAACATTTTAGGAACGTTAATACTTAATCCAAGAAGACCAAAAGCATAACTAGTTAGAACAAATTATGTAGCTTTACCTGGAATATTTGACACAAAGCCACCTCGGCTCTCTATTTCTTTTTTCTCCTTGCTTGGTTCATGATCGACAGATAGCTGATGCGCAACACCATTCTTAGACATCACTGCTCTGGAGTCTCCAACATTAGCAACAACTAGCTTTTTACCATCAATTAGAATTCCCGTTACAGCTGTTGATCCGCCTTTACCAAGCTTAAGGGACTGCTGCAATATCACGGCATCTGTTGATCTGTAGGCATTCCTTATAGCATTCTCTGTGTCAGTCCAAAAATCCTTCTGCAGAAACACAAACGGATAAGTCAGAAAAATTCACAAAGGTTTCTCCTTTTGGCCTCCAAAGAGATTTCTTGACAAAAATTAAAGATTTACCTCTTTAAGAATGTTGTCAAAGAGATTAGTCTGCAAGTATTTAGCCACATCATGCCCCAAGTGACCATCAAAGATAGCAAACAAACCCAATTCATGACCTTCAAGTTTCTTGAATTCAGACACTACATAGTCCTCCATCGGATGGCTGGACTTGCCCTTCACACAGTGAAAACCGTGGGTGATGTTCTTCCACATCTTGCTTTTGCCTCTTCCCATGTCAGGAGCAGATCCACAGAACCCAGCCTTCAACTAATCCACAGCAAAACAGTAGAGTTAATACTGAATCCACACAAGATCAAGAAACACTGGATTCTTCAAACCAAATCAGTTAAAAGCCTTCATGGAGTCATCTAAATCTAAGTTCTTTATCACCCCCATGAACAAACCATAAGCATAACAGAGATCTATGCACAGATTCTTCAGAGAAAACCCACCTCAAAAGTTAAGCTAATGGATCAGCCAAAAACCATAAAATTCTAAAGGATCAACCTTTTTTATTTGATAAAGCTAAAGGATCAACCTTGAGACTGCATTCGTTTATCTGACTAACTCACTCACTTAAAACTTTGTTTATTTCTCAAAAAAAGTTTCAAACTTTTTACTAATCAAAGAAAGAGCTAACAACAGAGAAACTGATTCCAGGTCCAAAGCAGAGAAAAGTGAGCTCAAAAGAGATCAGATCAAGGAGATCTCATCTCAAAGTAGTACCGTCAAATAAGAAGAATAAAGCATAAAAAGAGTAGTACCTTAATCTTATGGAGAATATTACTGCCTGCCATTTCTGAGAAAGTTTTGAGACTATTCCTCTGTCTCTGTGGTGGTTGATATGTGATGAATGAATGACGCAAACGAGAATTATGGAGAGATCGAAGAAGATTTTGGGTTTATAAATGGTTTTGACTTCGTTGATGCGAATGAGGAAATAATGTGAAATGCTCGGTGACTGTAACATTTTATCGGCTGCGTCCTCCAATGCGGACGCGTTCTCTCTCACGACTTTTCTTCTTCCCTTTTAACCCCTTTCTTATAAATTAATACTACTGTAGTATATATAGTTTTGTTCTAGAAACTATTGTCACAAAATAATAATCTGTTTAATGCTGTCAAATAAATTTATGTTTCACGTAACATTTTTAGTGAAAGATGATTGAAACCAATAAAAAGAATAATGGCTATATATCACACTATTACCATTTCTTAATTTCATTTCTAAAATTTTATAACCTACAATTCTACTTAATTGACCATAAAACAAAACTTAGGAATTTTGTTGGAAAATCGTGTACAACAATATTCCCAACTGTCCTGAATCTTATCTTTGTTTAATGAAAATGTCCTTTTCGGCTTTTCATTTTATTTTGTTGCGATAGTGCGTACATTTTGGTTCCTAATAATTAAATGCAGCAAGTAACACTATCCTTTTGTTTTTCATTTTCTTACTCACCACAAATTCTTGTCGGCTCTCTTTCAATAGATTCACTTTCAGAGAGTCTTCTTGGCTCCTTCCAGATCGTCCTTTATAGTAAGCCTCCAACTTTTCCATATCTTAGATTGAATTTTTACGTCAAGCACATAATAATAGAATCATCTTTTAGAAAAGAAAAAATATGTATATTACAGATTATCACATAGTTCAAAGTGATGGAAACTCAGGGGAGGAGGAGTCATTATTCCAAATCCCCATTTATCCCAAGATTTTATTCAATTTGATCAGCAAGACTAGAGAGGATAAAGATCTTACTCACAATCACACACATATACTTCGCCGTCAAAGAGTTGGTGATTTGTCTAATCAAGGTTTCGTGACTTACTAGACGTTTTTATGTTTCTGCGATTAAAAATTGAAGACTAAGTGATAGTGGATCAGTGGTTATATATCAAAATATTAGTCAAAAGTTATAATTTAATAACTCACAACTTAGCTGTAAATCTTATAGATTTGTGTAAAACCAGAGTTTTACAATCGTTACAAGAACAAGAACAACATAACTTCTGATTAGTGATGTTTCGCACCAACGCCTCTGTACGTTGTATTGTTTTCTCTGTTTTCATCTTTTACCAAATGATCAAATATCATCTTTTACAACATCCACATATTTTGACATCTTTTCTATAGACTTTCTGAAAAGCTTTTACTGTCTTCTGTGGATGGGCAGATTATTGTGTTCTTATCTCCGAGTCAAGCCTTGTCAATTTGGACGACTAAAAAGACCAAGTTGATTCATAAAAAAGTAATTATGTAATGAAATTGTGGTGGTAGGTACAAGTCGTCATTGATTGAAAAAAAAAAAATGAAGGACAAAGTTATTCTATCATTAATTATGGAAAGCCGAACCTCACTGTTTGGCAGTAAAAAGTGGACTTTTAATTTTGTGTTTTTTTTAATACTACTATTATCTGAAAGAAACACATGGATAACCAAAACTACTATTAGTAGAAAATTAATCGTATTTTTTAATCAGACAGCAACGGAGACATTGGTAAAAAGGGAAGTGAAGAGGAATCCATGAGGAGAAGAAAAACAAGAAAATGCTCTGTTTTTTCCATCCTATGTTATTAAGATAACTTAAAGATTAAAATGTGAATTTCGAGGAACAAGTGCGATAAACTTTTGTTAAAAACAAAAACAATAGAACATCAACGTTCAAAATATGAATCGAAATTTGTGACGTTCAAAGGTTTGCATGTGTGACATTTCTTATTAAACGACAATATCTATACAACAACTTAGAAAACTACGATAAAACGTAAGTGAACAAATACTAGAAAATTATAAGATCATCTTTCCTAGAATGCATATGCACCCCCACATGGACGTATTGAACACTCACATCAACACATGTTGTGATTCAGATTCTGTTACATTCGGGTCTGGGTTTTGTGCGCAAGGTTTACATCTTATTTTCCAAATTATATCTAATTCCGGGCAATCACACCGTCCCCCTATCTTCCCATTCACCTTTTTCTTCGTCAATACCTGCAACTATACATATAGTAGTAACTCGGTTATCCCACCCGGTTAATCACGGTTAAACAACCGGTTTTAGTATAGATGAAAAAGAGAGAGAGAGAGAGTGAAGAATCAATTACAGTAATTGGAGACGTGAGCTTGAGGACGTTATTGAAGCGGCTCACTCCTCTACAATACTGTGGAGGGGGTTGCATAGATAGTCCTTTAATAAAGCTCTCGAACATGTCCCTGCAATGCTCTTCTTCACTCATGGAAACCGCGGACGTGATCAGTGTCATAAGCAATAGAGCACGATGCATCTTAAAATTAGTATGTAACTCACTGATATTGACGAGTACTAGCCAAGGTAATTAAGATGATCCGTGTTCATCACAAATCTATATATGTATTTAGTAGTTGATTAGTTTATATGATGTTTAGTTTAAAGAAACATGTAACTCTCGTGCTTCCTTCGTTAAGTAAACATGCAAATTGTATAGGTTAATCTGTTAGACCTAATTAGTCTTTATAATTTTTTCCCAGTTTAAATATTTGAACCAGCTGGACATAATTAACGCTTGTTTGAAAAAAGAAAAAAAATAAAGACATTATTAGAGTGTGGGCAATAGGTGGAGAGACCCATATCTTATATATACCACTTAAGATCCTACTCAACTTCCGATGTGGGATATTGTCCCTAATAGACATTACGTTAGCTAGGAAAATGATTTTCTAAAATTCTTATCTGAATGGTATATTTTTAAAAAATGAGATAATTTGGATATTATGCATGTCTAGGTCACGGGTGATTCATATATATGTATAATTATTCCAGCTAAATTGGTTAAGAGCTGGATTTGGATATTTTAAAGTACAATTGCGAATTATTTTAAGTAATTGTGAATCATTTTAAAATAAAAAATTGCGAAATTATCTCGGATAATTCTCGGATTTGTACCCCCATTCCCCTGAAACAACTCGCACTATGCACCCAAAAACAATTTCAATTTACTTTCACATCAATCAATAAAGGGTTTTCCTGTGCTACTCGCTGCAGCTGTTATATAGGTGGTGTTTCCGTGTTGGTAACTTGGTATATGGAAATTATGTAACATTGTATTATAGCTGATCGATTGAAATAATCGTGGCTTTGAAAGTGTTGGATCTACTCTGCTGAAGTCACTGGATGTATTTAATTAGGTTGTTGCCATTTACTCATCTGTTAAAAAACAAAATTTTAAACCACGTTCCTCTTTGTAAAAAGCTAAAAGCCTCGTTATGTTATCCGTTTGGCTATGTAATTATAAGTGTAGAAATGTCACGAGAGCCAGAAGTTTTGTCCTTAAGTTTTGATTCTTAATGGACAATTTTGGCATTTTTTGCTTCCCGTAATAATGGTTATTGTAAAAACTAAGAAATAGAAGAGAAGCCATATCTGATGAATATACATATATATAATCGCTTACAGAAAATTCTTCGTACTTTTGTAACACTAGTCACTATTACATCTACAATAAACTCGATTATATATCATTTGTAACTATATAGAACTGTTACAAGGCTTCCCTTCCCAATATTCATAGATATATATCCTGGTAGTTAATTTAATTTCTCAACGTCGGGATTCTTGGTGTTTCTGAACCTGTAATGACAAAATTATACCAGTTCATTAGTTCCTTTATGCACAAGGAAAAATGTAATATATAACATTTTCTTCTAGGAAAAGATTTTTAAAAAACTATGGAGAGAAGAATGAAAATAACTGAGAACAGTCCATATCAACGGAGATGGGAAAGCTGAGAGTAAGAGAACAACGGAGAGGAAGGTTATTAATAGCGGCGGGAAGAAAAGGAAGATGATTTGCATTTCCCATTATCTCAATGCACAGACACACTCTCTCTGTTTCTCCACTATCCTGCCTATTCCTCGATCCCTGCGTAGTTAATATAATTATAGATGGTGAAAGAAGAAACCGAAATAGAAGAATCGAGAATTAAGTCTAGTAACTGGAGACGTAAACTTGACGACGTTGTTCAAGTGGGTCACGCCTCTGCAGCAATCTGGAGAAGGTTGTTGAAATATTCCCTCGACGAAGCCCATGCAGGGCATGAAACTCACGAACACGTCTCTGCAATGTTCCAGCGGATTATTGTCCTGGGAAACGGCGGTCTTCATCAGGACCAAGAACGCTACTACCAATATGGCATGTATCTTCATTGAACTCAGTACACTAGCTAGCGAAGGTGATATATATGATTCGTGTACGAAGAGAAATCTATATCTATATATTATATATATAGTAATCAATTCGTTTCTAAGGTGGAGTTTATTATGCATGGCTTAGTTTAATGAACACATGTAGTTCTCATGTTTCCTTCTTACTCGGATGAATTCCAGCTGAGTTCTCTTTTAGTTTTCTTGAATCTTTTGAAATAATCTACCTACACATATTAAGGTTATTGCATGTAATTCGAGTTTATTTTATATCGCATGACATGTATGATGTGTCTTGTTATCTAATACATGAGCCGATATCATTGCCTATATTCTGGTACTCTCAATACGTATCGGTTTGTTTCATTGTTTGTAGAACATTTCTCTAACTAGTTTTGGATCACTAAATTCGAACCACATCACCTTCCTTGCATCTGTAAAGTTCTGTCCGGCTGAAGAAGAAAAAAAAGATTCAACTTTCTTTCTTGCTTCTTAAGTAACATCCAATTTTTTAAGACCTAGTTAACAAGCCTCTATTATATTTTTCCGGCAAACCAAAAAAGTCTTGATTATTGTTCTATTTTTCTATATTTAATTTTCAGGTAGATGAGACATATATCACATAATGATAAAGAGGTCTCTCACTTTCATTAGGTATGAATTTTATCTTCCTAGGAAAATAAATTTTGGGTCCATTTAGAAGAAGTCAAGACTCGGGTCCCTTAAAATTGGGCCCAGAAAGAAACGGGTCAAAGGAGTCCAGTAGCATTTTCGTAATTGTACCTTCTCTTCTGCTCAGTTTCGTCTTTTAGTTTAGGACCAGAAGTCGAGAATCATGTAGAAACCTACTCTTCTCGCAATTTTCCACAGCTCTCTCTCTCTCTCTCGTTAACGCTTCGGCGAAAAATCCACGGTAAGCTCTCGACTCCAGAAGTTCTAGCTTTATCATTAATGCTTCTCTCCTAGCTCTCTCTGTTTTTTTGTTCTGCTTCTCGTGAATTCTGTTTTCTCGACGCCACTCGTTGCTTGATCTTTTAGAAACAGAGGATTTAATTGAGCTGCTGCAACTAGGTTTTAATTTGTGCTAATTAGGTCGCATTATAGTTGACAGATTGAAATGGTGTCTTTAACGAAGCTAACTAGGATCGTATGAAATGTGTTGATGATGTCTTCTCTGTTTTTGTTCCAGTTTTGGTTATGATCATTCTTTTTTAAGCATGCAAATATAGAAATTTTCGAGAAAGCAAGATTTTGTGGTGTTTAATTTGTATTTTTGTTTTGTTTTGTTTTGTTTTGTTTTTCAGAGTCAGCTTTTACTGATTTGTACAAAAAATGGATGGATCAAAGCATCCATCAGTCTTTCAGAAGCTACATGGACAATCTTACTTGATCAATAGACTTTCTCCGAGTGTGCAAGCTCGTGGTTACTGTGTCTCTGGTGCTTATGTCAATGGAGGTTTGCAGAGTCTATTGCAGCCAACTAGCCATGGCGTTGGCTCGTCTCTTATACCTCATGGTTCATTTCCTGTATTAGCTCACGCTCCTAGTGAGAAAACTGGTACTGGTTTCTTGATCGATTTCCTTATGGGAGGAGTCTCAGCTGCTGTTTCGAAGACGGCAGCCGCGCCTATAGAGCGTGTGAAGCTCTTGATTCAGAATCAAGATGAAATGATCAAAGCTGGGCGTCTCTCTGAGCCATATAAAGGAATCAGTGATTGTTTTGCTCGAACAGTCAAAGACGAAGGAATGCTTGCTCTTTGGAGAGGAAACACTGCCAATGTTATCAGATACTTCCCCACTCAGGTTTGTTTTCTCTTCTTTGACGTGGTATTTGTATAGACGTCGAGATGGGTATGCTAAGCAAATAGTTTTGTTTTGCAGGCTTTAAACTTTGCGTTCAAAGATTACTTCAAGAGGCTGTTTAACTTCAAGAAAGAAAAAGATGGCTACTGGAAGTGGTTTGCAGGGAACCTGGCGTCTGGTGGTGCAGCTGGTGCATCATCTCTGCTTTTTGTGTACTCTTTGGATTACGCTCGTACCCGTTTAGCCAATGATGCGAAGGCGGCCAAGAAAGGTGGTCAGCGGCAGTTTAATGGCATGGTCGACGTGTACAAGAAGACTATAGCCTCTGATGGCATTGTCGGGCTTTACCGTGGTTTCAACATCTCATGCGTTGGAATTGTCGTGTACCGGGGGCTTTACTTTGGATTGTATGATTCCTTGAAGCCTGTGGTTCTAGTTGATGGTCTCCAGGTAAAAAACAAAGAAAACTCCTCACTTCAACATATTGAGTCCTCTGTTACTGTTTACTCATTGCTATAATCTGTACAGGATAGCTTCCTTGCTAGTTTCTTACTGGGATGGGGAATCACCATTGGAGCTGGATTGGCGTCTTACCCAATTGACACGGTTCGCAGAAGAATGATGATGACGTCAGGTGAAGCAGTGAAGTACAAGAGCTCTCTTCAGGCCTTCTCTCAGATCGTCAAGAACGAAGGGGCCAAGTCACTCTTCAAGGGTGCAGGTGCCAACATCCTTCGTGCGGTTGCAGGCGCTGGTGTACTGGCCGGCTATGACAAGCTCCAGCTCATTGTGTTGGGTAAGAAGTATGGCTCTGGTGGTGGCTAAACGATGAGGATGATGAAAGAATAGCCCTTGAGGTCTGTGAATGAATAAAGCAGTGTGTCCGTTCGTATAAATGTTGCTTTTAGAATATAGAGTGTCTCTGTCAAGTTGTGGCCCTTTGTCTTAGTTCTATACTTCTATGACTTTTGTTGACAAAAGAATAAATACAAAGAAAACCAATACCATGTTTATGTTTTTTGTAGTTAAAACAGTTTTAGTGAATATTATCAGTTAAAAAGTCAACATAAGCTGAGAGATCAAAAGAACTTTAAATGTATGGTTATGCGAAAGTTTGTATAATTCAGATTCGGTTTCCTTGGGTTGTAAGCGAATGAGTGATCTAAGTCCAACACTAAGATTTGGTCTTCAAATGTGTCAGTCTCAAATCCCACTTCAAACCACTCCAGACAGCTACAAGTAAGGAGTTAAGTCCTTTTCCTTGATCTTATACCACTACCTGATTCATCCTCTGTAATCGTTGCACCAAAGACCAAACTTATTGTCTTTATATATAAATCCACCACACTTAAGACAAAGGATCCATAACTTGTCTTTGAATGGCTCTCTCTATAACATTTCCTGTCCTTATCTCAGTTCTTCTTTATCATTTCTCTTTAGTATCAACAGCAAAACATAGCCTTCACCACCACACAAGTCACTCCACAAACCCTAAACAGCATCTTCAGCAAGCGTACCGTGCACTTAAAGCATGGAAGAAGGTAATCTATTCTGATCCAAAGAACTTAACTGCAGATTGGGTCGGTCCCTCAGTCTGCAGCTACACTGGCATCTTCTGTGCCCCATCCCCTTCCAATCCAAACACTCTAGTTGTTGCCGGAATCGATCTCAATCATGGTGACATTGCTGGTTTCCTGCCTGAAGCCATTGGCCTTCTCTCTGACCTCGCTCTCATCCATCTCAATAGCAATCGCTTCTGTGGCATACTTCCTCGTTCGTTTGCCAATCTATCCTTACTCTATGAACTTGACCTCAGCAACAACCGCTTTGTAGGTCCTTTTCCGGATGTCGTCCTTGCACTCCCTTCTCTAAAGTACCTTGACCTTCGTTACAATGAGTTTGAAGGCCCCTTGCCTCCAAAACTCTTCAGCAATCCCCTCGATGCCATTTTTGTGAACAACAACCGGTTAACAAGCCTCATCCCCCGAGATTTCACAGGAACAACCGCCTCTGTTGTCGTCTTTGCCAACAATGATTTTAGCGGTTGTCTGCCTCCAACCATAGCCCGCTTTGCAGATACCTTAGAAGAGCTTCTCCTAATCAACTCAAGCTTATCTGGGTGTCTACCCCCCGAAGTCGGGTATCTCTACAAGCTAAGAGTCCTGGACATGAGCTACAACAGTTTAGTTGGTCCTGTACCTTACAGTCTCGCTGGGCTAGGCCATCTCGAGCAGCTAAATCTGGAACACAACATGTTCACTGGCACTGTCCCTCTTGGAGTCTGCGTTTTGCCCAGCTTGCTGAACGTTACCGTCTCTTACAACTATTTCAGTGAAGAAGAAGGTATCTGCAGGAACCTGACTTCCAGAGGAATAGCCATCGATGATCGCTACAACTGTCTGCCTGACAAACCGCTTCAGCGTCCCCAAAAAGTCTGTGATGCTGTACTTGAGCACCCCATAGACTGCTATGACCACGAATGCTCACCCATGGCTCCACTGGTTGCTCCATCTACCGCAGGACCTTCCATTGCTCCTGGTCCAGCTGACACATAAGGATTCACTCTTATGCGCACAATGACAAGATGCTATGTATGCAAAGAAAATGAAAGAACTAGAAATGTGTGAAAGATTTAGTTGTGGGGTGAAGAATATGCACTAAGATTATAACGTAATACAGTTTATACAGAACACAATTGTCTATCTGCGGTATCTAGCCGCAGTTACAGATTCCACCTTTGCTCTGTTTTCATCTAAAAATCTTCTAAACCTCTGCAAGGACCTGAAATTAAAGAACCAGCCCCACCTGTTTCAGGATCAAATTTTGCAGCAGTTAACTTCGCGATTTTGTGAACAATCACACTTCAGGAATGTTTGACAAATAAGTAATACATCCCACAGTCAGACAAAAAAAGGAACCGACAAACCTGAAACACTCAAATAAAAGCATGATTCCTCATAGGCCAACTATTTACAGAGATTTGGGTTTTATCATTTTGAATTCTCATTTATGAAATCATATTTCTGTTAGCAACAAATTTTCTTCAGATAGAACCAAGACCCTATCTATAGACCTAATAGGCAAAGAAACTTCGAAGGAAAAAAAGTAAAATAAAAAATTTAGATTTGAGTTGTTACCCGCAATAATCTGAGTGAAGTCTGTACATCCTAACAAACCGAAAACATCCTCTATGCTGGAGGAAGAGACCGCCGACAAGTTGGACACTCCATTTTTATATCCATCCATCTCTGTAAGCATCCCGAGTGAAAGAAATGTTCACATGGAGTTACCTGTTTTCAGAACAACCACACTCATGATTCTGTCTATTGGGGAAAAAATATAGTTAAGAGAAGCAGGAAAAAACTGCAGTACCATGCAATCACTGGTATGCTGTCTGAGATCAATAGCGGTCATGCAGATAACACAATCAGTGGTGCGGCTTACATCCCGATTAAATCTTCGGTGGTAGTTGTATTTCTCTGGTAGCATCTGCGTGTAGGCAAAACGATGAAGAAAGAGATTAGTGGTAGTCAAAAACAACTTAGCAATGGGAACGAGACTTGAAATATTCAAGCCAAACTGAAACCGAACTGAAAACTTAGTGTTCACTTTATTAGATATATTGTTTCATGTGTAGTTTACATGAATACAAAACAAACTAACCTGACGGGGAACAAAGCAGCGTGAACCAAAATAATGCTGAAGAAGAAGAATGACGGCTTGCAACCCCATGAATGTGCACAAGCATATACACCAAACCTTGTTGGGCTCTACACGCATGAAGTTGTGTGGGCATCCAAAAACATATAACGGTATAGCTAACCGTGTAGCTGTCATGCCCAAGATGTAATATGGGTGCAGAGGCTTTCTTGAATCCCGGACAACATTGGCGACTATTTGTGGTATCCAAAATGAGTACATGAGAAGGAGAATCGGCTGCATGTAGTTGTGGAACTGGTACATTATCAAAATGCCTCCAAGAAGGATCCCATCTGTTTAATATTGTGAAAATGATGAAACATCAGCATTAGCATCTGAACTTGCGTCAAAGTTTCAGCTAAATGAAAAACAGAAGTCACATAAATGGTGAGAATATCTAGCACTCAAGATTCAGTGCAGGTTATTGTCCTTAGAATCAAAATAAAACCTACATAAACTAGTGAATAACTTGGAAATTTTGAGAAGATAAACAAAACCATTTTTCCATACCATAGTGACAGGATATACTCGTATAGTTTCCAAAAATGCAATTTTCTCATTGGGATATTACATTTTTCTCTGTGGTTTGGAAGACAATTCAAACCATTTTCTTGGTATTGGTTTCAAGGAAAATAGCATTGAAAAGAGGGTAAGAGAATCAAGCAGTTATATATGACCCATATCATAAACATGCAGTAAGAAAAGAGTTTGAAGCTTTAATCGATAAAAAAAACACCAAAGAAGTAAGTACTCACAGAAACGACTGTACAGAAAGGACAGTTCTCTCCTCATTGTTTCCCAACCCTCTCCGCTATTGGAAGGACGGGTTGCTTTCCATATAGCCAGAAGATATCTCATCTCAAAAATCGAAAAGACTACGAACTTGAAGAACGCAGCGGTTGCAAATGCATTAAATAGAGATTCTGCATGAGAAGTAGTAAGCTTTAGGTTTAACACTGATTGATAATTGAGAAAGAAAAGAACATCACAATGTCAGGTAGCATAAGGGTCAGTGAGACAGATGAGGGACCGAATGGTCCATGAAAAACCAACAAAGAATATCATCAAAATGAAGGGACACTACAGAGTAAAATAAAAGCTAAACATGTTACATGAAAAAGAAGTAATAAGTTAATTAAAAAGCATAAGAAGATGGCATCCTTTAACGAGTACAATTATAACCAAAATACGTACCGACTAATATACCGGCTGTTAGATGTAAGAGGCACAAATAAGCATCCATGATCGCTTGTTGCCCAATCATTACAATGGATACCTTAGCAGCACCCTTGTATACAATAACTTGCGGAAGTTAGTATTTTTATTCGTTCTGTACAAGAATAACAATATCAGACCATCTGGTTTAAAACAGTATCTTACAGATTGTGTGTTACCGTGCTCCATTTGCCGGATCAACAGAAGAACCTGGAGGAAAGAGACCTAAATGCAATAGAGAGTTAAGGAACACGCTAAAATTGCACAAGAACTCGGCATTCTATTATGAAAGAGTAAACGACTTTTCAGTAAAGGATACAAAAGTGACCATCAGTGTATAGTTCACAGCTTTGTTATAGTAGACTTCAACATTTACAGAAGTTGCGTTCAGTAACAAAGGGGAAAAACAATCTCCGTCATCGCCTACCCCAGGACTTTCCATCAATCCTTCCATGTGATAATAATTTTTGTCTCCATCTACCAAAATATGGAAAAGTCTTTCAATTTACAATTAAATGTGACAAAGGAGACAAAGAATACACCAAGATCACTTCGATGTTTAAAGTTAGAATGCATACTATTTTCACTAGAAGCCACACGGGATACTTGAGCTGCTATTTCGATATTACAGTGCTTCTCCATCTCATTTACTGGAGCTGAAGTACAAGAGAATTGAAGATCAGTGTTGCTGAAAAGTAAACCATACTGGAGAAAATAAGATACTGCTTACAAAGTTTCCGTTTCAGTAATCTGTCTCTTGGAGATTCTTGAAACACTTGAGAGGAGAAAATTCCAAGCTGTACAACAACAGAAAGTTGACACTAGTAAGCTCTTGGAACATTTTAACACATCAAACAAGCCATTAGCAGAAGAAAGCACTATCGTTGTCTTAAGGACTACCAGATGATAGGGATTTGAGAGAAGATTATTGTCTTCTTGCCCTGAATCACTCTCCTTGCCGCTGTTTAGGTCAAGTGATGTACAGACCTTGGAGTTAAGACTCAATAATAAATCTTAAGAGCAGTTAAATAAATCAAAAGTTAGTACCTGTTAGCCACAAGGCGGAGTTGTCTAAAGGGCCATATATATACACCTTCCAGATTTATTTGGGCACCACCCACATTTTGTTCATTGTCAAATACGTCATGGAAAACAACTACACCCTGTTTCATTAACGTTGTATAAGTTCAAAACATTGCATTCTACAACATCAACGGTGATCCTATGATACAGAGCTTAGAAGCTGAACTCTTTACCTGAACATAATGCACACCAGTTATCTTCGTTGGAACTGCTACTAACTCAACCACAGAATTACCATTTTCTTTTTGAAAGTCTTGAAACTTCGAAGAGCTATTTAAGGAATTCAGAAACTTCCAAGTTCCTGAAAATACCCGCTTTACATTTGATAAGTAGTCTAAAACATTAAGCTACAGACATATACCCACAACATCGTAGACAATCCTGAAGTGTAAAAGACGTAAAAAAAATGGAGAAGGGCATGCGGCAAACCTCTATAAGTTCCTGTTATATTCCAAGCAGAAAAGGGTCCAACTTCAGCTTCTTGTTTCCTACCAAAGAGCCACTGCAAGATCACAAAGACCTCACGTATTAAACCATTACCCAAACATTGCCTGGTCAGTCTAACGTACATGAGTTCCCTTTGCACAGTCTACTTAAAAGTCACTAGCTACAAACCCAAACTGTAAAATGTCATCGAAGATTCCCCACTATCACGCGTTCTACTTCTGTAACAACTAACCGGTCTCTATGTACCTTAGACTCCATTATTGTAGTCTCATCACACCACACTACTAACGACAGATTCATTCTTATTCATCTCAAAGTATTCGCCGGCAGAACAAAGCTTAGATACCGATGAGCTCAATCGAGCTAATGTAAATAGTTTATATACATTTTCAGCTTTGCTCAATCAAATCAAAAGATAAAACTTAGATCAGAGCTGCTCTACTCCGGGATTTTCATTCAATATGGTCCATTTTCTTCGAAACTCAGAAAATCTCAGACTTAGAAAAAAAATCATCAATTATGACCAGTTCTCGTTCAGCAAATCATGAGCAGAAACAAGTCAATAAAAAAAACATTTGACAGCAAACTGCTCGAATTCTTAGTTGGAAAGGCACATCAAAATTACGAACAAAACATAAAAATATGTTTCTGGGAAACATCGAAATGAAGAAACTTTCGAACAATCATCAATAAAGTAAAAACACACACACATACCTCGTCACTCCATGATCGAGGTTTCTCCCTAATAGGTCTCAATCCCAGCGCTTGTTGCGAAATCGCCAACCAAATCGATAACCATAAGATAATCTGCCACTCGAAGAACCCTAATCCCAAATGTTCCCGCTTCTTCATATCACTCACAACCCCCAAAAATCCCTTCTTTATGACTCAATACAAAATCCGACTGGATCAGAACTGATTCGAGTCTAGCTCAAAAACCCACATAACTGAAGAAAGAAAGAGGTTTGCTTCAAATGAAGTCAAAACAAAACTAGGCTTTGGTTTTGGTTGTGTAAGAAAACCCAAAAGACAGCATAAGATTCGTAGATGTATCAGACAGCAGATAGAAAGATGATTACAGACAGATAAACAACAACAACAATAACAACCTTAAGATGCAATTTGTTTTATAAAAAACTCCAATTGATGAATTTGGGCAATTGCGGTCGTTGAAGCTTCTCAATCAAACGTATTCTTCAATAACTCAATTGTTGAACAAGTCGAAACTTCTTTTTGGTCTCTCTGATTTTTATTTTTATTTTTATTTATTAGCTTTTTCTGTTATAAACGAAGGAAGGTTCAATTGATAAATTAGTTAGTTGAGGTTTCATATTCTCAGGTCTTTTCTTTACGCCTTAAAACTTCTTTTTTCCTCAAAAAGGATTTGTACCAATCTATTACGTTTTTTTTTGGACTAAAACATAAGTAGAAATTTGTATATTTCGATCTCACAGTTTAGGAACGATCATCAAATATTTAATTAGATCCTTCACCCCCACTAAATCCTCATTATAGAAAGTAAACAATTTCTAATATTGTCCAACTACAGTAGTTGATGTTTTAAAAGTAGAGGAGAAAGAGTATAAAATTAGGAGAAAGATTGTGTACATTGTGTAAACTACAAGACAATCAAAAAGGATTCAGTCTTCTACTAATAGTTGGGCTTTAAAGGTAGAGGAGAAGAAACTGCAAAGCCTTTCTTACAACATACCCAATCCATTTGAAAGGCCCACTAAAATTTTATTATTGTATCACTGGGATATTTATCGATTTGTAAATTGAAATATAAAATAAAACAATATGTAACGTAAGTTTTAAATAATAATAAATACTAAAGGATTACAATTTTATATTTGATGGCTAAATAATTACAAGATCTGAGTGAGAAATGTTTGTTTGTGAGAAAGAAAGTGAAAAATTAAAGGTAGATAGCCGTTAAGTCCACTGCATGTCGAGACGTGTTCAAAAGAAGACAGGAGCAAAACCAAAACGCTTCTACTTAATTCGCATTTCTTTAGGTAATCGATGCACAGCCCAAAAAGCTTGACCTAACGGCTATGTTTTCTTTACTTTCACCATAAATAAGCACCTCTTGAGGTTGCAAACACACACACACACACACACTCACTTCAAAAGAGTTAGTAAGAAGTTGGGGTTTGATTAACGTTTTGCATCGGAGATGGGTTTGGTCATGAGGTTTGATCTTTACCTTATGTTTGTGATGTTGATGGGTTTAGGGTTTACGATATCAAATGGATACAAGTTCTATGTTGGTGGGAAAGATGGTTGGGTCCCGACTCCTTCCGAAGATTATTCTCATTGGTCTCACCGAAACCGGTTTCAAGTCAACGACACTCTTCGTAAGTCTATTTCCTCTTCTCTACTATATATACACAATGTGTCAATATTAATGCATAGTAATTTTGATTTTTACAAGATTTTAAGTACGCCAAGGGAAAAGATTCAGTGTTGGAGGTGACTGAACAAGAGTACAACACATGCAACACGACACACCCCCTGACTTCCCTCTCAGACGGAGACTCTCTCTTCCTACTTAGCCACTCAGGTTCCTACTTTTTCATTAGTGGCAACTCTCAAAACTGTCTTAAAGGTCAGAAGCTAGCCGTCAAGGTCTTGTCCACCGTCCACCACAGCCACTCTCCTCGTCATACCTCTCCCTCCCCGTCTCCGGTCCATCAGGAGTTGTCTTCGCCGGGGCCTTCTCCAGGAGTGGAACCATCATCTGATTCAAACTCTCGTGTTCCAGCTCCAGGACCGGCTACAGCTCCCAATTCGGCCGGTTTGGTTGGTCCGGGGATGGTGGTTCTTGTGATTATGATAAGTTCTCTGTTTTGAGGGGTTTATATATTGTCGCTAGTCATTAAATTTGTGAGGGTATTAATTACTCTACCATTGAGTTTCATATTTATGTGCCTTTTTATTTGTATGTTTGAAGCATCTTGTAACCCATTTTTAATGTTTCCGCTGTCTCGTTTTTGTTCTTACTAAAGAAAATATTTAAGATGTTTTTTTGTATTGATTAGATGCGAATGTTTTTATTTTGTGTTTTAATTATGATCACACTAATATGAATATATACGACGAATATGTAGAGTTCACATAGCTCATGCAATAAAACTTCTCCACACAAACTAAAATCTTGTTGAAACATATAAATAGATCTTATACACTTTTTGTACATATAAGAATGGTTTGAACAATTTAACTTTAATCAATATATTAAACCGGTACACCGAAATCCAATAGAGAGAATATGTCAAGGAGTTAACAAAAAAAATATACTACCGCCGTCTGTGGGGATCGAACCCACGGCCTCGTGGGTAAAAGCCACGCGCTCTACCACTGAGCTAAGACGGCTATATGACAAAAAATTTAAATTATGTTAATTATTGTATGTTTTTGCAGATCAAATTACCAATGAAATAGTTGGTATTTAGGTTGTTAACTCAATCATAAAGCCGATTGACTCTTTTTTGTTGAAGAGCTTGCCTCTTGTTGTGGATGTGGCTGTTGTAAGACTAATACCAGCCCTTGGGTCGAAAGTTGAAAGTTTGATTCTGGATCTCTAATGTCTCTAGTATGGACGCTCCTGTTTGGAAGTCTTTTGTTTGGAATATGATATAGATTCATAAAAATGCGGGTATCTACTACCATTTGCTATTGACCATCAAAAAAACAACAAAGTCTCTTAACTATCTTAAAATTTTATTAGGAGATTTTCATGCGACTAGAACAAGATTTTCAAGCAGTGGATGATAAGACAAAACTGATAGGCCAACAACTTGATGAAATGGGCAATATTATGAAATAATACACAAGTATAGCTTCCACCTCCAACCACCTAAGGACCTCTAATAAATTTACCCACCAAAGGTGGTGGGACTCCGTCACAGAGCCGTGCCTCAAGGCAAAAGAAAGAAACATTCGCCTACGTCCTCAAATTTTTGAAAAAAACTTAGGAGCATATATTTTTACAAGATAACTTTAGTTTCATAGGTTTAATATTGACAAATCACTTACATTTACCTAAATAATAAAAATATAGAATTAAAAATAGAAAAATATTCACAGAATAAATAAATAAAACAGAACAAAGCATTATAAATTTAGGTTAAAGCATTCGATATAGAATTGGTTAAAAAAATTAACTTTGAATCTTTTGTCATATGACAATTTATTTTTGTAAACACTTTTACTTCTATTATTATAAGCATCTTTGCTTGTGAATTGGGGCAAATTTCATTTGGCCGCCTCCGGCAACCATTGACCTTGGCACGGCTCTGCTCCGTCACCTCTTATATTTGCTGCAATGGCACAGAGAAGAGAAATTAGTTGCTGGTGTTGATCCCTAATATGTGCTAGTTCATCATCTACATGTCCAAATCTAAATCTCATCCCTTCTCCTATCGCACGGACCTGCAAGTGTAGAAAGCAAAAACATCAACATATTTTAATAATAATTACAAAACACATTAGGTTCTTAAACTTATCAAAACTAATTACTTCAAAAAATATCTTTCTAAAAGTTAATATACCGGAATTTAATGCATTTAAACTAGAATTTTTTTTCTATAAATTAAATGTATAATAAAATCCATAAAATAAATTTTAATAAGCTCTTACTAATTAAACATAAGATAAAACAATATTATTAATTTCTCAACAATCAAATGTGGATAGAAACCAAAAAGATAAAATAAACTCGGATGTCATAGGCCCATAATCCAGCCTTTTCTCAAAGCTTAAACGTAACGGGCTCGGCCCAAATTTGGTGTGTTCATCATCTTCCCCACAAAACCTAATTTTGTTTCTTCAGTAGTACTGTAGCTTCAGATGCAACTCCTCGAAAACCCGTAGAACCGGCATTGAGCCAATCGTTTACATTCTCTGATTCATATCCTTAGCGTTTTCAGAAACAAAATGGTGGGTTGGAAGAGGAATTTGCAGACTGTTATTCGTCAAGTTGGTAGAAGAGTGAAGAACAGTCACATTTCTACAGCAAATTACTCTTCTTCTACTCGGAATTTAGAATCCCCTTTCTCACAAGGTTGACTTTTTGATCATTTCCGAAATCTAGTGTGTTTCTTAGTGGGTCTTTCAAAGGGCATGTGTTATCTGGTCTTCGTGTTTGTGAATTGTGTGTTTGAGTTGAGTTTTTTTGCTGGTGATTATAGGTTACTTGCAGAGTCTCCTGAGACCATCCTACTCCTCCAGACCACTGTATCATCATCTACAACAACTGGTAATGCATTTGAATCGACATTTCTTTTGTGTTTTACTGAGATTGGAGTTTCTTGTTTCCTGATATAGCAAATTTGTTGCTGCATTGAAAAATCGAATTTCAAAATTTGGGAAGTGAGAATGTTGCTAGTGGGAGACTATATCTGTTATCCATGTGAATTAGGCGAAGAGACTCATCTTTTGGAACTATGCGTCTCTAGTCAACTTAGGGACCTGTACTTTAGGGTATGAAATTTCAATTTGGGTATGTTTTCAGGGGATCTCTACCTCGAGACAATTGCAGGCGAGTGAAGAGCCTGTATCATCACCTTTGTCATCTCCAGCTCTGTTGGGTAGTGGAAAAGAAGAAGAGCAGAAGATTATCCCAAAGCGTCAGAAAGTTCAGGCTGTCCTCAAGTCTATAAAGCAGGTGTCTTCTTTAACTCCTAGAACAGTTTTACTTTTCAGATGATCTGCTCCATTTCGTTTAATATTTTTCCATCTCAATCTAGTTATATAATGTGCCCAACCTTGCTTGTTTTCAGAGTCCTAAGAAGGTCAACCTGGTTGCAGCACTAGTCCGTGGCATGCGTGTTGAAGATGCTTTGATCCAATTGCAGGTCACAGTCAAACGAGCTGCACAAACTGTGTACCGGGTAATCTCTGAGATCCGAGTTTACAAACAAATCACTGTTGGATTTCGAGTGTCTAGTCTAATCTCCTCTCCAGGCATTTGATAACTTTCCTCATCTAATGATACTTAGCATACAACTTGTTTTGTTAATACAATGCTTAAAGGAGTTAAATACATTATACTGCAGGTTATCCACGCTGCCCGGGCAAATGCTACTCATAACCATGGACTAGATCCTGACCGTCTCCTTGTTGGTATGTAAAACTGATTCTGGATCCCTGATTTCCTTGTTTTACATTTAAAAAGAGAACGTGATATTTTAGAGAGTTCGCCGATTGGTACTTTAAGGAAGCAAACATGATATGCCAGAACGATGTATTTCATCTAAGCTTGTGATATGTGATTGCAGCGGAAGCATTTGTTGGGAAGGGACTGTTTGGGAAGAAGGTAGCTTACCATGCAAAAGGAAGAAGCGGGATTATATCAATACCCCGGTGTCGCCTAACAGTCATAGTTAGAGAGACGACTCCAGAGGAAGAAGCTGAGATTGCAAGGCTCAAAGTTCACAATTTTAAGAAGAAAAGCAAACGGGAGAGACAGCTTGTACCACACAAGCTCATCGAGACAAGTCCAATATGGAACCGCAGAGGTACCAAAGCCAATCATCGGTCCTCAGAGTTGGTACGGTCGTCTCACTAGTATCTTTGTTCCCGCAATTGCAACAAGAGCTTCTCTGTTATGGTAAATTGCTTTTTTTTTTGGTTTTGGTTTGATATTGTATTGGAACTCTATAGGACCTGTTTGCTTCTTGTATTCAATAAACATGTTCCCAGAGAGGAAACTTCACTTAACAAAAGCGTCTCTGTTTTTCTCCATTCTGTTTCTGGAGGTGTTAACAATCATTTTGGATGTAACTTGTGTTGGAAACATGGAAAAAAATCGTCTGGATAATTTGACGAATCAAAACAACATTTATCATCATAATCCCGAAGGTCCATAATTTTTATCAGTTTGTTCCACTTCTTAATGCAATTTTTGGATATTAAAAGAATAAATGAATGAATATACATATGCATTTTGTTTGTTGAGAATATTTATTTAGTCATTTATTTAAGAAATTTATATTTTAATTTTTTATTATTAATATGATATTTGTTTTGTCACTATGTTACAACATAATTCAATTTTAATATCATTATAATTGATAGTAATAATAATAAATAACAGTCACAGGCCCCTACCATCATCCCAAAATGATTCATGCAATTTAGTCATCAAATACATACAATCTTATATACAAAAGAATCACACAGCATGTATAAACTAATAGTATAGAAATTCGATTAAAAAATACTCCCAGGCTAGTTTTTTCACCTTCCATGAAGAATAGAATCATAAGTTTGGAAGGAATTAGAATAAGAAGACGAATTCCATACATCTTGGAACGTGGGATGTTGTTGTCTGCTTCCCTCACCAGTTTCCAACAAGTAAGAGCTCTTCACTCTCTCCAACAAGCTTATTTCCCTTTCACCACCATCCTCCACTAATCTCCCTTGTTCCAATATCTGCACCACTTGTCTCATCTTCGGACGCACTCTCGGATCAGGATGCACACACAACAGTCCTATTCTCAGAGCCATCTCCACTTCCTCGACCACGAACACTCCATTCGCCTTTATTCTCTCGTCTAAACCATCAACCACTTTGTCTTTCTCCATTAGTCCCCATATCCATTCCACTATCCCTTCTCTTCCTTCCTCTATTGGCCTCCTTCCACACACTACCTCCAACACAAACACTCCAAAGCTATACACATCGGTTTGCGCTGATGCTCTCCCTGTCTTAACCAACTCAGGCGCCATATAACCCGCTGTTCCAACAACATGTGTCGTGCTAACCATCTCTTTACTAGTGTTCTGCAACTTAGCCAACCCAAAATCACCTACCCTCGCGTTCATATCCTTGTCAAGCAACACATTGCTTGACTTTATATCTCTATGTAACACCTTTGTCTCCCACCCTTCGTGTAGATACAACATCCCTGAGGCTAGGTCTCTTATCACTCTCATTCTTTCCTCCCAATTCAACATCTCGTTACAATCAAATATCCGCTTATCGACACTTCCATTCTCCATATACTCGTAAATCAATATCAGACTCTCTCCTCCTTTCTTAGACCAACCTTTTAGTCCAACTATATTCTTGTGTCTCAACCTCCCTAAGCTCGAGACCTCAGCTAAGAACTCACTCGTCGCGCCAACGCTCTCTCGAGGACTCATCATTATTCTCTTAACCGCAACTTCTTTACCTTCCAACACTCCCCTGTACACTTTAGAATTCCCTCCGTATCCGATCATGTTCTCATCGGAAAACCCTTTTGTTGCTTCCAAAACATCTTTGTATTGCACTCTGTGAGGCCAATACTCTGTTTCCCAATCTTCCACGTCTCCTTCTAGTCTCTGCCTTCGACGCCTTACAACGTAGAAACAGAGGAGCCCAATAACAGAGACTAACAACACAACACCACTAGAGACCCCAGCAATGAAGCCTTTAGACTTCAAAACAGAGTCACCTGACAATTTAAACGAAGGTAGATTCCTAGTGATCAAAGCATCACCAATGGAGAAATTGGAGTTACTAAAACTCCATGAGAGAATCCTATGGCTCTGCACTAGTTGTCCTGTGGAGGCAGTGAATCCAACGAACATATCATCAAGTAAGACTCCAGTGAGATTTAATGGAATGCTTATGAGTGGTCTTATGGGCTTTCTAGAGCTAGCTCTAGCCATCGTGACATTGATCGCTGACCCATTAAACTCGATCCACGCCTGATAATTCTCGCCACTGTTAAGCTTCAGCTCCGTGAATCTCTGGCCGTCTCTGCCTCCATAGAAACCTGCAGTTTCAGATGCAACGGAAGTGAGAGAATTGACGTCGACGCCGACGTGGTTGTCGTTGATGTCGTTGAACTCTTGGTTAGCGAAAACATCGAATTCAACGGCGAAGATTCGGCTATTGGGGTCACCGTTATTGGTGAAGTTGAAGAGGCCGAGATGCTGAGATGAGCTTGCGGCGGAGGTTTCGGAGAAAGGAAGGAAGACGAAGGCGAAGCCGTGGCCAGGAGAGAGGTGTTTAAAAGGAGCCATGGAGAAGATGAATGATGTGGCGAAAGGTAACGGCGAGGCAGAGGAGGAGGAGGCGTTGATTCTTGAAGGGTAGAGGCCACGTCCGATGGAGAAAGTGGTTTGGTTGGTGAGGGTGAGGATCGACGGTGGAGATTTAACAGTGGCGTTGCCGAGGAGAAGTGTGTTGGTTGTGGTGAAATTGGAGTTGTAGATGAATTCGATGCCTGTGGTTGATCGGAACAAGAGTAGGGATGCGAGGGAAAAGAGAAGAATGGAAACTTTAGAGAACATGATGACTGAGAGAGGTTTTTTCGTAGACGTGTGCCGTTGTGAAGTTTTATGGGAAGAAGAAGAAGAGCTTTGTCAAAAGAGATTTGATTGGTTTGTTCTCGATTCAACGAACCGATTGTTCAAATATATTGTCTGAAACTGGAAAGATCTGTTCCAGAGTCAAAATTATTAAGGAGATAATGTTGTTTAATGTATATATGCTAATTATATGTGTTAGAAATCTGTTTGAACAACAAATGTGGACGAAATAATATCCGCCGTGATAATTTGATCTCTCGTTTATTTATTTTCCTAAGCATTTGGAATTTTGTTTTTGTATATTTCTTGATCCAAGCCACTTGGAATTAATCGTGAAATTGTTGGACTTGGTATTTCGCTGTCCACATTTATAGGTGTGAATAATGATGAACTTATTCGTCAAAAAAGTCAGCTTTGAAATGTCAAATATTCATCTTCTTCTTGATTCTCCTCTTTAATTCTTTCAAACATATCGCACATAACTCAAATTATTCGTCACCTGTAAGCATCATAGTATTAATAGGACCTAGTATATATTAATCCTAAAATCATCATGTCAAATGCCTAACAGTAACTACTTTTTTGGTAGGTTCATTGTTCAATTCAAAAACATTGAAGTTGATATTCTCTTATTACTATGTGCAACAGTGCAAGTATTACTAATCAATCACTAATCACTTTGGTTTATGAAACGGTGCGTTTGGGAGATGTTGACAGTGTGCAACATTGCAAATATTGTTTTACTATTTACCATAACTTTACCAAACCAGACACCGAATGTTACCTCCCTTTTACACTAGGTTAGAACTCTCATTCTTTATGTCTCTCTCTCATTGTTACACTCTCTGTTTTTGTTATTGTTTAGAGAGAAACACAAGAAACGATTTTTTCTTTTTTTTCTTTTAGTTGTCTACATTGTACTAATGGATCACAAGGATAACTCTACAAGACACAATACACATACTTATAGTGGTATTTCACCACAAGATACACATTCACACACTTAACATTCTAGCTTTAAAACTACTCCCACTTAGACATGATTATTCCTAAGGACTAGACTAAAACCACAAGTAACGTTAAACTACTAAACCTTACACCACAACTCCTCTTAACAACTACTCTTTAGCTACTCTAGCTTAGCTTAATTATAAGCACACCATATGCACAAAATCTGGGCTCAACTCTAATAATAGCCCATTTACTAACCAAAACACACAATTACTAATTTACTATGTGGGCTTCACTCTAGCCCAATAGCCTCATCTTTGACTTTCTCATCTCTTCTGTTGACTCTTCTTCTTCGACAACTTCTTCTTCTCCTTTTGCTTTGCTTTTGGTTCTTCTCTTTTCTTCATCTTCTTCCCACTTGAAGCTTTTCTCTTTTTCAGGTTTAATCAAAGTTTCAATTCCAACACAGAATCATAAGAAAATCTGGTGTTCTCAAATATGGCGGATAAGGAAGAACAAGAGACGATGACCTCGTACAAGCTGTTTTTGAGAGTCATAAGCAAGAGGAGAACATGGGTCTGTCTGTTTCTTGTAGTCTACGCGGTCCTTTTGTCTTCTTCAAGAAATTCGTTGAATTCGATAGTGAATTGGTACGGAGAGAATCATCAGACATCATCTGGTTTGCCTGCTATTTACGCGTCGGTTCTTCTTGGTGCGGTGTTCGGAGTTCTATCTATGGCGGCAGCTCTGTTCATCGCTGTGCCAGCGATCGTTGTGATCTGGATATCGGTAGTGGTGACAATAGCGTTCCCCGTAAAGTCGAGGAAGAAAGTGGTGATTGAAGGAAGGAAAGTGACGAAAGAAATTGCTGGTTATGTGTTTAAGGTTCTTCTTAAAGAAGGAAACTTTGTGGCTCTTCTTTGTGCTGTTATTGCTTACTTTGTCTTCTTTAACTCTTATTACTCTTCATCTTCTTGATTCAGTTTTTGCATTTTGTCATTAACGAAAACATTCATAACTAATATATTGACATCTTATCTTATGGTATATGTTGTAAAATAGTACAACACCCCATGCAAGTTTTGGGTGTTGAGTTCGATTCCCTTCTTTGCATGTTTGCGTCTTCTTTTTTTTAAACTTAACATTGATACCAAAAAAAAAGTGTGTATATATTGAAATCTTTCTTCATTATTTGTCCTTTAGTTTAACAAGATTTGATTTCTTGAATCTGAAAATATCGATCTTCTTTGTTGGATTGATGTGTTCTCTGATGATGTCAAAACGAATGCTTCCACGTCACAATACCGACACGTGAAGTTATTGACATTTCTTTTGTTTATTTCTTTGAGAGAGAACACAGATTCTTCTTTTGGTCGTCTCTCTGTTTGTCGGTCATTCTCTGTCTCTTCCGTGGAAGAGCTTCTGAAACCTCAACTATAATATGGGTTTGAAGGCCCATTTGGGCTTTACTGATTACCATCAATGGCTCATTTTCTGTTTTAGTGAAAACGTTAAATACAGTATCTAACTTATAACTTTCTATCAGCTGAATACTTGATATAAATATATTTAAACTATGTGAGATGCCAAATACTAGAGTACGATGATGATAGCCTAGTAATTGTGAAACAGATATATTGTGAATGTGACGACGAAGAAGAAGAAAAATTGTGTAAGGAGTAAGTGCATGTGATTAGGTATGGTCCAAGCTGAAGTTGGGTAAGTAAAAAAGCTTCATAGGTGATGAGTTGCACCAATTCTTCAGAATACAACATTAATAACAAGTGTAAGAAGGTACTCAATCTAAGTCAATGCATAGTTTTCAAAGTAATAATGATGCATATTTGACAAAAAGATACTCCAATGCTCTTGATCCACAATGAGTAATTGAGTATAATTCTCAAACATCTTTAAGTATTGTTACTTTGAATTGGTTTGCTTTGTCTTCAGATATTATTGAATGACATTGGTTGGTAGTTCAAAAGAATAATTGGTCTGCTTGAATGTTTCCCCTTTAGATATACTATATAATAATAAAATTATAATGGTCCAAAATTAGCAGTTATAGCTTATAGGCAGCTTTTATCTCTCTTTTTTCTTTCCTTAACACTAGTAAATTGGATCGCAAGATCTTAGATTGCTAATAACCAACTTTACACTTTGCATTATACAAAATTAACTATTTCCAAAATACCCAAAAAAACTTGATACATTGTTCCTTACATAATAAATTGACTTTTTGGGTGTTAACTTTTAAGAAAAACAGTGTAAGTATTACACAAATTAATCACTAATCACTTTGGTTTATGAAACGGTTAGTTTGGGAGGTGAGCCAAAAGTGAAACTAGAAAAAATGGAAACAGAGCTCTCCAACTGTCAGTTTGCAGGAAAAGGCAAAGACTTTAACTGGACCGCTAATAAAAGAGGCACGTGACAAACACAGCCTAATCAGCAAGAGCGTGTACTTCACGTTACATCAGATTCGACTAGGCTTAAGTATAAACTAAAAAGAACGTACGATCACTTTCCTTTTCTCACAATTCTTCACCGCAAACACTCACCCCAAAAAAGGAATCAGAAGAAGAAAGAAGCTTGTACAAAAGAAGGCTCTTTTACTATATACCATAACTTCACCAAACCAGACACAGAATCATAAGATCAGATCTGGTGTTCTCAAATATGGCGGATAAGGAAGAACCAGAGACGATGACCTCGTACAAGTTGTTTTTGAGAGTTATAAGCAAGAGAAGAACATGGGCCTGTCTGTTTCTTGTAGTCTACGCGATCCTATTGTCTTCTTCATGGAATTCGTTGAATTCAATAGTTAATTGGTACGGAGAGAATCATCAGACATCATCTGGTTTGCCTGCGATTTACGCGTCGGTGCTTCTTGGTGCGGTGTTCGGAGTTTTATCTATGGCGGCGGCGCTGTTCATAGCCGTGCCTGCGATCGTGGTGATCTGGATATCAGTGGTGGTGACGATGGCGTTCGCCGGAAAATCTAGGAAGAGAGTGGTGATTGAAGGAAGGAAAGTGACGAAAGAGATCGCTGGTTTTGTGTTTAGGGTTCTTCTTAAAGAAGGAAACTTTGTGGCTCTTCTTTGTGCTCTTCTTGCTTACTTCGTCTTCTTTAACTCTTACTCTTCATCTTCTTGATTCGTTTTTTTGAATTCTTGTCATTAACGAAAACATTCACAGCTAGTATATTGAAATCTTTCCTCATTATTATTTGTACTTTAGTTTAACAAGATTTGATTTCTTGAATCTGAAAATATCGATCTTCTTTGTTGGATTGATGTGTTTTCTGATGATGTCAGAGAGAATGCTTCCACGTCACAATACCGACACGTGAAGTAATTTACATTACTTTTGTTTATTTATTTGAGAGAACACAGATTCTTCTTTTGGTCTCTTTGTTTGTCGGTCATTCTCTGTCTCTGTCCATGGAAGAGCTTCTGAAACCTGAACTATAATATGGGTTAGAAGGCCCATTGGGGCTTACGGGTTACCATTAATGGCCCATTTTATCGTATATAGTGGAGAACTGTTTTAGTGACAACGTATTAAATACAGTATCTACTAGGCCAGACGATAAATTGTGTTTGAAGGAGGAAGTGCATGTGATTAGGTATGGTCCAAGCTGAAGTTGGTTAGTAAAAAGCTTAAAAGATGATAAGTTGCACCAATTTTTCATAATGTAGCAATAATAACAAGTGTAAGAAGATGCTCAATCCAAGTCAATGCATAGTTCATACGATAATTCTTTTTTTGATAAAAGTTCATACGATAATTCAAAGATATAATTATGAATATTTGACAAAATATGTACATACATTCAATGCTCTGGATCCTTCATGAGTAAATCGATCCTCAATGCTCTTGAATCTTTATCCACAATGAGTAATTCTCAAAAATCTGTTAGTATTGTTACTTTGATTTGGTTTGCTTTGTCTTCAAATATTATCGAATGCCATTGGTTGGTGGTAGTAAATCATGACATGGCCTTCAAAAGAATAATTGGTCTGTTTGAATGTTTCTCCTTTAGATATACTAATACTATATAATAATTAAATGATTATGGTCCAAAATTAGCAGTAAGGCTGCTTTTATCTCTCTTTTTTTTTCCTTTACACTAATTTGATTGCAAAACTAGATGGCTAATACATAACTTTACACTTTGCATTACAAAAAATAGCTAGCAAAATATCCAAAAAAATTTAATACTGTACATTGTTCCTTAGTATTATTAAAATGACTCTTTGGGTGTTAACTGTTAATAAAAGCAGTCACCGACAGCATTCAAAGTATTTTACTTCTGTCTTCTATTTATTTATTATTGTATTTACCACACACACGCATCAAGTTTTCTAATGTCGACAGAGAAAATAGATAGTACTGTTACCCTATATTCTAAGAACTTAACAAAACATTAGAAAAATACAAAAGCGGAGACGACTGTGATGAACAGGTTCACATAATTTAGCATTGTAATTTATACAATTTTGACTAAACAACAAGGATAAAAAGAATCTTACCACAAATGTAATTGTCAAGCCTATCTATGCTCTTTTATCATCATAAACAACGTGGAGAACACCTCAAAAGTGATTTTCAAGAGAACAAAGAAATAAATATGCTACTGAATATGTTGAATTTATGCAGAAGCTAAATATTTTCTATGTAAATGTAATTATTTGATTTGTTTTGTCTTCTCAGAATTAACCTTTGTATGTTCTAAATGAGTTGGGCTCACAATTCACATCACATGATTGAACAATGAACATTTTTTCTCAAATATCTGAAGTTGATGACACTCCAACGCATGTGGCCCTGTTTATTTTTTTTCCTAAGAGATTCAAATGTATTTTTTTTCCTGTGATACTCATCAAAATTAAATTCCTTCTTTTAAAGTTTCCAACAACATATTAGTCTCTTTTAGTTCTAAATCTAAATACCAGGTTAATTCCTGTGCTTTTTCCTCTTCTTTGGTGGGTCAAGTTCTGTTCTTTCCCCTTCAACCATTTTTTTATTTATAAATATCCAATTTTTATGAAGATATTTTATAAGTAATTTCAACTTACGAAATAGAGTGTAAAATCATACCTTGTGTAATTTTTTTTTTTTTAAAACATCACATTATGCCTTGTCCCTTTTGCAAGGTAAAATACAAAAGGGCTATTTCAAGCTATTTTCTTCTTTCACAAAAGAAAATTAGAATTAATAGAAAAATATTATTTTTTTGTAAAAAAATTAATAGAAAAATATAGTAATTTGGGTCCTTTAAGTTTCAGATACAGTGAAACTAAATAACTAATAAACAACTAATATAAATACAAAGATACATAGATCTGTGTCTGTGATTATTCAATTTCTTCTGCTTGTTCGTATCTCCCTTGTTTGCTTAAAGCGTTATTGAGCGAGCTATTTTTTCAAATCTTTGCTAATTTTCTACAAACGATTGATTTTTCCGTCTGGGTTTTATAAAAGGTTTGGGTTTCAGAGAAATTCACGGAACAAGGCACAGACTTTTTCTTCTGGGTGGGCACCGACTAAAAAAGGAGCTCTTTCTCCAATTCTGGGTTTGAAATTTCTGTGTGTGTGTGTGTGAAGCAGTGAAGCAGGAGGTGGCAGAAGCATGGTTCCCACAAGGAACAGGCCAATGCTACGAATTCTAGGTTTTTTTATATGTGCAGCTTTCATCTATCTATCATTTCGAGATTTGTGGTTGAATCACAAAGGGAAAGCAAAGTTAGGGTTTGTGAAAAGGAACGGAACTCAGTTTGTGGTGGATGATAAGCCTCTTTATGTAAATGGGTGGAACTCGTATTGGTTCATGGACCATGCGGTTGATGAACATAGCAGAAACCTTGTCGGTGAAATGCTTGAAGCTGGAGCTAAAATGGGTCTCACTGTTTGTAGAACTTGGGCTTTCAATGACGGTGGCTACAATGCTCTTCAGATCTCTCCTGGCCGATTCGATGAGCGAGTCTTTCAGGTTTTGATGATTCTTCCTCTTTTTTATAATTTCAGTTATGTGGTGATCTCTCTCTGTCCTTGTTTAATGGGATTTGTATAATGTTGGTTAGGCTTTGGATCATGTAATTGCAGAAGCGAGAAAGCATGATGTTAGATTGTTGCTTAGCTTAGTGAACAACTTGCAAGCTTATGGAGGGAAGACTCAGTATGTGAAATGGGCATGGCAAGAAGGTGTTGGTCTTAGTTCTTCCAATGATTCCTTCTTCTTTGATCCATCTATCCGCAATTACTTCAAGAATTATCTCAAGGTAATGGTCTCTTGCTGATTATGATTGAACATTTTAATCATTGAGTGATAGTGAGAGGAAGTTTAATGAGTAAAGATTGAATGATTATTTCCTAATTCGCAGGTTCTGCTCACCAGGAAGAACTCTGTAACGGGAATAGAGTACAGAAACGATCCTACGATTTTCGCTTGGGAGTTGATAAACGAGCCTCGATGCACGACTGATGTCTCTGGCAAAACTCTCCAAGTGAGTATTCCATTTCACTTGCCACTTGGAATCGTTCAGATTGTTTCTTATTCAGCAAATATATTTATGTATTTCTTTGCTGGATCACAGGATTGGATAGACGAAATGACGGGATTCATTAAGTCAATCGATGACAAGCATCTCCTCACAGTAGGTCTGGAAGGCTTCTATGGTCCTAATAGCCCGAAAGGGCTCACAGTTAATCCAGAACAGTGGGCATCCCAGCTCGGAACAGACTTTGTTCAAAACTCTAACTCCTCAAACATAGATTTTGCATCCGTTCATATCTACCCTGATCACTGGTAAGTGAGCTGGATCAGAGAATCAAGATATAATTGCATTGAGCTCTTCAGGTGCAGGTTTCTCACTTGTTTTATTCTGCTACAAATGTATATATGGGCAGGTTTCATAATCAGACATTTGAAGAGAAGCTAAAGTTTGTGGTGAAATGGATGCAATCTCACATAGAAGATGGATTGAAAGAACTAAAGAAGCCAGTTCTCTTCACAGAGTTTGGCCTATCAAACCAGAACAAGGACTACGAACCATCGCAGCGAGATAAGTTCTACAGAATCATCTTCGACGTGGTTTACAAATCAGCCAAAAGAAAGAAGTCAGGTGCAGGCACATTAGTGTGGCAGCTATTCATGGAAGGCATGGAAACATTCAACGATGACTTTGGGATTGTTCCACATGAACAAGATTCCATTTACAAATTGATGATAGAACAATCTTGCAGATTGGGTAAAGTCACAGGACGTCTTAAGGAACAAAAGTTGAAAGAACTTTGTTCTCACAGACATTGAGAGAATCACATGTAAACTGTCTTTTTTCTCTACAGTGAAATCTGATTCTCATTTTTGTTGTATACAAGAATCAACTCAGTGAGTAAAAATATCTTGATGCATTCAAGTTCATTGGTCAGAGTTCATAGATAAATCCATATTTATAAGCACAAATACAAAAAAACAAACTAAGTACTCAACAATTCTAAACCCTAAGAGAAATTATTGAAGAGACTAAATATGAAAACTAATTAGAGCTACGCTTAGCCAGTCTTGGAGATGACCTCGTTGAACTTGTCTTGTTAACTTTTACGATCTTCTTCTTCTCAATCAATCTCTTCTTCTCCACAAACTCAGATTTAATCGATTTCTTGTTAGCTTCAACAAGTTTAGTCTTGCTTTCTTCAGCGACTCTATCAAAATCATCAGAGAGTTTTCTCCTGATTCTAACCACACCTTCATCTTCAGATCCGACTTCCTCATCATCAGAATCGTTCAGATCTAAGTACCTCCTTCGTTTCACCACAATCGGAGCAGAAGGAGGAGACTCAGAACCAGATCTCTTCTTCTTCCTTCCAGATTCGAGTTTCACAGGGGTGGATTTCTCAAGCTGTGCACGGAGCTTGTTGACGTTTCCTTCGATCCGGCCTTGGAGACGGAGACGCGTGAAGTTGAGACCACCCATTGACCAGTGAGCGTCTCTCGCCCATGAGAGAAGAGGATCTAGCACAGAGAGGGGAGGATCAACACGGTAATCATTGAACTTAGGATTATCGAAGAAACGAGGACGAGGAAGCCCGTTTCCGTAGAACGACACCGGTCTAATGGCGATACTTTTCTTCACTGGCGTCATCATTATGTTAATTTTAAACGAGATTGAAAAAAGAGGATGATGAATGAGAGATTGAGATTGAGATAGAGGATTAGGGCTGTTTATGTAGAAGGAGATTGTGGCGGTATGTTTATTGGCGCGAGACTCTAACCGCGCTGCTTGAAATAAAATCTTTGGCGCCTCTTCTATTTTCCTTTCCCGCAGTTTTTTTTTTCTATTTGTTTTTTGGTTTTAAGGATTTACGCAAATCTATTTTTGACATTTTTTTTTCCATTTTTCTTATTTTTCCAATTTTTCTAAATACACAAATTTCATGATTTGAAAGGTTTTTTGGTATAGGAACTAATTTCCATTTAATATTAAAAGCTTGTTATTCAGGTTATTAATTTTCACAATCTATATAAAACAAAAGTGAAGTAAAGAAAGCAGCAAATCATTGATAAGAGATTTTGGGTTCAAGAAAAACATTGAAAGTAACACATACACAAATAATAAGGCTTTTTAAAGAAATATAAATTGAGTCTTATAACAATACACAACAGACCCAATCTATTGGGCCCAATAAAACTAGGGCCTCTATAGAGTAACGCAAAGAGGAGGAGGAAGAGGAAGCACAGTTTTATTTTGAAAGATACACAAGTAGAGGGGAGCCATGGCATCACCATCCTCTGGGAGGTCCTCCTGAGGACTGCCCACTCAATCTGTCGAGGAGGGTGTTGAAGTCGATGGGTTGGCCACTCTCTTCCATCCGCTGAATAACAGCCATGACATGGTCTCCTCTGAAACCCATGCTCACTAGCTTCTCTATCAGTTCACCGTATTTTGATCTCAACACAGGTGGTGCACCAATGTTACCGCCACCTGCCTGGTGCGGCTGGGGAGAGTATCCACCACCTTGTGGACCTTGCAAGTAATGGGCTTGCTGCTGCTGCTGCTGCGGCTGAGGTGGTGGGTATTGCATTCGCCCACCTTCATACATGGCATTGGCATACCCGGAAGGAGGAGGAGGTCCTGAGGGTAGATACCCATCGCCAGTCTGGGGGCTGTAAGACATCTTTGTCTGCTGAGGAGGAGCCTGTGGTGGTGGTGCAGCACCGTATCCGTAAGCTTGCATAGACTGTTGAGGAGGTCCAGAGTATGGTGATTGCATCTGCATGCTGCTTGGCAACGATTCTACTGGCGGTTGGTTGCCTGGTGGTGCAGGCGAGTATGTTGGGTAGCCTCCACTTGACTGTGGCCTGGCTTGTGGTTGGGGTGGCCAGTTTTGCTGGTACTGCGGGAATGACTGAGTTTGGGCTGAGCTTGGGTGAGATGGAGCAGGAGGTGGGGGCATGAACTGACTCTGCGCTGGTGGTGCTTGAAGTTGTGATGGTGGAGTAGAAACGGGCACCGGTGCAGGTGTGTTTTGAAGCTGTGTAGGAGGAGGAGGCATGTAATACTGATGTTGTTGTGGCTGTGGCTGCGGCTGCACCTGTGGCTGTGGGGCTATTTGGTGAGGCAAAGCAAGTGCAAGCTGCTGGTTGTGTGCATCAGAGGTGTTCTCGCTCTTCTTAGGCTCTGGAACAGGAGTGGCGACACGGTCCTCACCATGTTGAGAGTGAGACGACGAAGATGACTCTTTCTGCACAAGTTGTAGCTTCGCTAGCTCTTTCTGAGTATCTGCTAGCTCTTGTTTGTCTCTAAGAATCTGGACAGACCTATGCACCTACAACAGAACATCCATGGTCAATTACTGATCAGAGTTTTACAAACTAAAATTAACAAAAAGGATTAAAAACATTGCATAACAATAACAAACCTCTTGAAGATGTTTGTCGAGAGATCTAAGCTTCACATCGGCATCCTCATGTGCATGAGTCAACTCCGATCTCATTTCTCCAATGGTCTTATCAAGGTTGTAGCAGTAGAGTTCAAGCTGAGACAAGCGTGAACTGAGGCCTTCAAGAAAGCGCATCATGTTATCAGCATACATCTTCATGGTCCTTTCGACAGTGTCAGTAATGTCTTGGCTCAAAGAATCCTCTGGTGGACTGTAAGAGCTTGTAGGGAAAACCGAAGACCTTGCCATCCTTGTTTTATGGAATTCCTACAAGCAAAAAAATGAAACAATAAACAAAGACTCGCTCAGTATATCTGATCAAAAGTGGATGAAATTTTCTTCCAATTGAAAATAAGGAGGACAAGCACAGCTTAACAAGCTCTAGTTCCAAGTCAGATTCATAGCTAAGGCGTTTCCACAGAACATAGCTCCTCATAAGTCACAACCAACATAGAAATAACTAGCTAAATTAGCTCAACACTAAGAGGACTAGTTCGATATTGACTCCTCGAAATTGTTTTTACACGTATCTCTGAGCAAACCACAAATCAAAACTCTAGATTCCCAAAAATCAAACAAAAATCGCCGATCGAGCAAAATACCCGAACCTAAAAAAAGGAAGAAAAGGGTAAATCAGTGTGGTTAACCTTGTTGGAGTTGGAAGCAGCGATCGCAGGATCGGAGTGAGGACCATTAGAGGAGTCTTGGTTGGTGTAGTCATCATAAGAGCAAAGGATATCATCGGAGCCAAAATCGAAACCTTTGGATCCTGAGTTGACCCGACCCGAAGATCCAGACGCCATTGAATCCGAAGACTGAAAACCAGATTGAGAAAAAAGAATCGAAAGAAGGAAATCTCGCTTTTTAGATTAAGTCTTGGGAAAAAAGCAAAAGCGTGGTTCTTCGTTTTCTTCGAACCTTTGAGAAAACGCAAGCAAAGAGAGAAGCAAGCAGGAAAAAAACGTTTGTTTTCTCTTTATTATATTTTTGCTTTTTAATTTGTTTATTACAATTGAGGTTTTTTAGTTCAGACTTGTGATAAGGATGAAAGAAGGAGGAAACAGCCAAACTCTTGTTTTTCTATTAAATATTTGTAATTTCGTCCCTAAATATATTGATTACTTGTGAATTTGTCCCGTTTATTTGTTTTCAATTATTTGCAACCTAAAAAATAGAACGACGTCGTTCGTTCACTTCGTTTCATTGGAATTTTTTTTTATTGAGGATTGAGGTAACGAAGGGGGAAACCCAAAGTTTCGATCTTTTTGCTAGGCTAGATATCTTATATTCTTATTATCTATAAAGAAGACTGTTTTGATGTTTTTATGGGTGCCATTTGAGCTCTGTTGGCATTGGCATAAAACTGAGAGATATAGACTCGTTTTGGTGCTCTTTGAATCCATAGTTCCGATGTGTGCCAAATGCATTGTGGAGGAAACCAGGTTCTCAACGCTGATATTGTTTCTTCCCTAAGGTGTTTTCTTAAGATACGAGGGATCTCAAGTTAGTAAATTGTTCTTCTTGAGGAGTGAGTGATATGTGAGTTCTTGAGAAATTGGAAGGGCTTTGATCTTGGTCTTGTGTTATAATCCAACCATCTTACTGCTGCTAGTTTTTGGGATCTGTAGTCACATTGGTCAGCTAAACTTGTATGAAGAACATATTGTAGTTGTCAGCATGTACCAGAAACATGAACCGGTTATATATAAAAATTATTTGGAAGTTACATCAAGAGTACGACTGTACGAGTGTTTTTTTTGGTAACTTGTTGATATATGATGTATGATATCATAGCCTCTGCATGTTTGCTTAGAGATAGTTGGTACACGTTCTTGTAATGAAACCAGTTCACAAGAATGACCGATTGACCGGTTGTGTTGGGTTACTTACATTGAGTTGTTTCATCTTCTCCTGTCCACAATCACTGTGGTTGTTAATTGTTTTACACATGTAAGAGTAAAATAAGTTGTGGGCTTGTTGGTCTTGCGGCATGATCAATAATTCACGTTAAGATACGGATATGGACCGAATAAGTTTTGGCCGGTGAAAAAGTAGAGATATGTGGACATGATTATGAGATTGCGCAAACGATAAAGTCCTTCAAAAGTAATTTTAATTATTAAGAACCCATCCCTAAAGAGATATAGCCGCAAACTTTTTTCTTTCATTTGTATCCATACATCTTTAATCAAAACTTTATTAATCATATCATTATGATCCTATACGTCACCATAAGATGCTTTTGTACGATCATGTGTTAATAACTTATTCTACTACTCTGTTTTTTTCATAAATAGTGACCGGACGTAAAATATATAGAGACGAGTATTAAAACTTAACGAGATTGTGATGTCTTTATCAAAGAATAAATGTGTTCAACATTAAATTTGACGCAGAGAAATCTCACCAGAAAACCATATGGGACTTGTTAGGTTTGGTATCCACAAATCAGTTTACATCAATTTGCATTTGAGATATGCTCTCAAAGACAAATAATCAGATCCACTTGTTCAATGCCATTGTTCACCCGTCATTTAGTGTTTCGACCTTATCTTATGAACATTTCTTTTCTTGAACCTTATCTTATGAGCATACAATACCAACAGTAATAAACGAGAAATAAGAGGGGCATAATCGTCCAATACAAAGCTGACTTTTAACATTCTCAAAACACCAACTCATAGTTGCAACATTGTCCGGACACGTGGGTTACTTACCAACCAACGATGGACCCATTTTCATTTAACAGATCAACCAATCATGTTTCTCTTTGTGTGGTTCTGACTTCAAGGCTCAAAGTACATTTCTTTTTTTCTAATGCTTTGACCATACTAACCCCCTTATTTTTCACGCTACCCATTCTTACTCCAATTAAATTCTTCTAGAAGATAAATCATTCTATTCAAAAACGTTTACCAATGATCTTAGCTGTAATTAACGCAATTAAATCATGCTTAAGGTATTTAGAAAAGGGTAAAACGGTAACATACTTTATCGATACATAAATTGGTCAACTAGCGTAATTTAACTTTTGTCCCCATTGCGTATATAAACCGTCGACTATCGAAGCCAACACCTCAATTTTTCCCACATTTTTCTCTCATCTGCCTACGGTTGCAGATTTTATTTTATTAACACAGAAAAACAAAAAAAAGTATAAACAGAGTCCACGAATTTGGGAAAGTTTAAGATCAAGACATGAAGAAAACTGGAATCATCGCAGCCTCCATCTCTGTCGCGGCTTCTGCCACGGCGATCTCCGCCGGCTCTACCAACACCTCCGTGTCATTCTCTTCGCCGGAATCTAATCTCTCTCGTCAGGTAAAAAAAGAAGAATCAAGCTCTTGTTTATTTGTTTCTCGGTAGCATTTAAAGTTCCTCCTCTGTTTCAAGTACTCACAATAAGTTTCTCATAGTCAAAAATTTATCAAATTACAAAGTTGGAGAGTTTTTAACTTTTACATGGATTCGGATGTGTAAAGAATAATTTTTAGCTGCTGATTGTGGTTAGGAGGCAAAGGAAAAACAGAGGAAGAAGAAGGGTTCGTCGGAAGATGGGGGAGATGAGAAGTTTGCTCCAAGGTTTGATGGGTTACGATTCATCGAGACGCTTGTTACTGCTCACCGATAACATTTGCATTGTTCTGATTTGTAAGGGTTCTTATTGTTTACCCCATTTGATTAACTACAAAGATTTACTGATTTTAAGTTTCGTTTTTTTTCTTTCTTTCACATCACTATTGTAACTTCGGCTTAAAGTGTACCACCAAGACAAGAGGCATGATTTATGAGGTTCATGTTTCTTCTATTTGGTTTACCAAACATGTCTTCATAAATAAACTAGTGACTCTATATGGCCTAAGAGATTAGCTCAGCCCATTAATGACCAAACACACATGTTCTTGATCCACAAAACATGTTAGGAATGCTAGTGTTATGATGTGTACCAAACACACATGTTCTAGAATTATTATTCATTGCCTAGGATTGGAACTCGGAACTTAGTCATGCAATCCCTTGAGTTCCTTAAGGTCGACTGGTAGAGTTATCGACACCGGGCATAACGAATGATGTTAATGAGAGTGCAAACAAAAATCAAACATTTACATCTATGCTCACAAAGCAACTAACAATGGAATGCAATATATAACTCATATTGTAACATTTACAAGTCTTTAGAAGAGGTGAAACAAGATGGAAACGGTGATTAGCAAAACGTGTGTGGAAACAAGAGGGATCGATGCATGGGAAGATGATGTAGGGGTGACGTCGGTGCAATCGAGACCTTCTTTGCCTTCTTTGCACATGTTAGCGAATATTCCAGGAGGATAACGACCGTAGAGATTGATGTAGCTAAACATTGTGGAGGCACAATCTGTCTTTTCATCGTTAAGAACTTCCGCGAATGGGCAAGCAAAGTCCTTGAAGGCCGAACAACATACTTTGGCCGGGTAATTTGGTCCTTTGCATTTACTCGTTATGATTGTGTAATTCTTTGCCGCAAAATCTTCTTTGCATGCTGTTAAAATGTCATTAACGTAATGATCATGGAATATTTTGCTTATTAAGCTAATAATCATCAATGAAGCTTGTTTCTAAAACACATGATTACAATCAATGGTGTAAATTTTGGGAGTTATATTACTTACTTGCCTTTGCCTGAAGAAGAGCTCGGCTTGTGGATGGGTGTGACTCAAATTCATCAACTGCACATAGAAATGTCATAAATTATTTCAAAGAAACTTCAACAATATTTTTAATAAAACGAGTAAAAGTATTAGATAATTGTAATTTACGAGAGATGTGATGAGAGAAAGCGAATCCAGACAAAAGGAGGATAGAGAGAAGAGAAACCAAACAATGATGAGTAATCTTCATGTTTTTGTTTCCTCCTCTATTTTTTGACTTTTTGTCACATTTGAGTTTCTAATCGTTTCTTGTTTTTTCTTTTTCCTGTTTCCATTAGAGTTATAGGAGGAGAGAAAAATGCTGCGGATATAGCGGATCATAAATTAGAAGAAACAACATCAATTCAGTGACATGCCAAAACAAAATAACTAGTTACTATTTTAATCGATTGAGACAAACCATCAAAGTAACAAAAAGTTTGATAGAGAAAATGAATAGATTAATTTTGGTTCAACCACCACTGGTTAATAATACCCATAATAAATTGAGAACCGCCCATTTCTTGGCTCAGTTCTCCGGATCGTAAATGCAACTTGCTCCAATAATTTCATATGAGAATTTGAAAACATTATCATGAACGTGATATATATAATATTACATATACGTTTTTTTGCGCAAAACATATTATATATACATTTAAAACATTGAGTAGATCTTGTTCTAATGATGGTGAACACACACATTGTTTTTACATTGTTGGTATAGTAGTTTTTTTTTTTTAAAGTTCAATTTTCATTTTATTGGTTGGCCATATCCAAAAATGCTTTTCAATAATGAATATTGTGAATAAATTCGGAGGCACTCAAATTGGTGATTAATTTTGGATGATTGTCTAACTTGTTTCATCAAAAATGATCTATTCGAGAGTATTACAATTTACAAGTGAAGTTGTAGTTGATAGTAGACTTTTAGATATAGTAGTCGCAAATTTAAAATTAAAAAAAAAAAAAACTATTTTACATTACACTTTACAATTGATCAAAGATTCGGAGACATGAACCGTCTAACAACCTT
>Ga0041059_1000042_pt1 | contig 56581 bp, 57 predicted proteins | sample AraColnosormetaG_FD_56232 | JGI IMG/M metagenome (GOLD analysis project Ga0041059, IMG submission 56232) | Arabidopsis roots microbial communities from North Carolina, USA - Col MF nosort | ecosystem: Host-associated > Plants > Roots > Unclassified | place: USA: North Carolina | collected...
CTTTTCTATAATCATGCATTTATTTTTTAAAATATTTGTGATGCCATGTTTTTATAATTATTATTTGAAAATTTAGAACAAAAACAAATAATGTTTTACTATCAAAGGTAGTCATGACAAACAGAAATTTAAAAAAATATGTAATTTTAGCTTTCAATTTCCAAACCATATATATATAGAGATCAAATTACCAATAAAGCCAAATCCTAAAGGAGGACGAATTTTATAATTTCGAATCTTTTTTTTGGGTTTGTGGGGTTATATATAAAAATATTATATATTCATACGCATCAATATCACAATTCTAAATTTGAATAGACATTTAAAACAACATGCAATGGATCAATTTTGTTTTCTTCAGTACCAATTGGTAAGGATTTGGCTTTTGATTAACGCTAGCTACATTACGCTAGAGGAGAACATCGAATCAACATTATTAAACTAATAAGTATTATTTATGTTGATCTATACTATATGATTCTAAATTGAATGTGAATAACCGATGGATTCACATTAACTAGAATATTAGCCATTCAATATGCAAGGAAATGGTGGGGGCTGGAAAATGCATTCTTCTTTCTTTCTTGTTTCTTAAATAAAAGAATAATCTTATCAAATATCACAAACTGATAAATTAAAAGCAAGAAAAAAGTAAGTAAACCGAAAGAGTATATGCCAAGTCCAGAATTACGGATGTAGCTTTTTGGAAGAAAAATGTTACGTGGCTCATTTACAGATATATTAATTACCACTAGGTTTTAAGGGATTAAGAGTACGAAGCTGATTAGCTGTTTTGCACTCAGAATTACGGTGGTTTAATTAGATTTATGCGATGTTTGGTGCGCATGGACCGACGTTATTGCTTTCACTCTTTTTGAATGAATCTGCTATGGTAGATGTGCATAGGGAATGAGTGTGAAGCTATGAGTGTTTTTGATGATGTTACTGATTCCTATTAGTACATCGTGGTACATACACTATTGGTTGCAATAAGATGGTGGTAACAATTATTCCTAAGAAGAAGTCTCTCTTTCTGTGAAACAGTACATGGTTTTATATATACAAGATCTGGAATGCAACCAGGGGGTTATGTGCTGAGTTTGGAAATCATCTCTTCTACCAACTTCAACATGGTTCCAGGTATTCGCTCTCCTTCTTGATCAATCTCCCGCATAATTTGCTCAACAATCTCAATCTTTGACTGTTTGTTTTTGATGACATAGCCAGAGCAGTCCCTTAGTAGTAGCAGTAGCTCTCTAGCCATTTCTTTAGCCCTCCGTGTCCCGTCTACGCTCACTTGAAGCAATCCAGGCATCACTCCTTCTCTAAGTATCATTCCTCGGTTTGTCTCTCTGTCGTTGTTGCATATACCAAGTAGTATTCCCACGGCATGCTCTTTACACTGTGCTGACCCTTCTTCAATGGCTTCCACCAGAACCCCAATTGCTCCACCGATGCTGGAAACAGATTCTGGTGAATGAGAAATTATGTTTTCAAGCAAAGCTACTGCCTTATCAGCCAATTCGGAAGATTTATCGCAAAAGTTGATGACTTGAAGCAAAGCATATGGTGCTCCCGAAGCTATAACCAGGGGAACAATCTGATGGAGAGTAGATAGATTTTGTAGTGTTGCTATGCCATCAACCTTGGCCTGGATGGTAAGTCTATCGAGCCCAATAAGTCCAACTAAAAGCTGAACCAACCTGGTTGATGCCATCTTAACCTTGTTTTTGTTGCAGGAAGAGAGAATCAGAAGAAATGCCATGGCCAATTCAAGAACTACCATCTTCGTTTCTGACTGGAGAATTTCTAGCAACGTTGGTACTGCGCCAGATTTCACAATTCGGACTTTGTTCCTGTAAGTTCGGTAATAAACACAATTATTATTATTTTGCCTGTTACTACCGCACATGAATAGTTAAACACAGATAGAAACACAAACCTTTCACTGCCAAAGGCAAGGCTGAGTAATGCAGATAGAGCAACCTCTGTTGTGATACAGTCTTGAGATTGTAACATCGAGAGCAAAGGAGAAATGATCTCTCTTTCTGCCAATTTTTGTCTTTGCTTCCTGCTTAGATTAGTCAGCTCTATAGCTGCTTCTATTTGAGACTCTCTGTTACCGCTAAGAAGACTCTCTACCACAATCTCCTCCATTGCAGCACTCTTCTTCCTATCTGTAATTTTGGTTAATAACTTCACTTGGAAGAAGAGTGAGGGAAGTTGTGGTGGTGATTGGTGAAGTAAATATATTAGAAAAAACAAACATAGAAAATTTGGTTGCTTTAACAAGCAATGTTAGGCTTTTTTTTTGGGCATCCATTGTTTCATGTTGAAGCAAACTCACCTAAAGCTTCTTTTTTTTTAACTGTATGTTTATTTATTTTTTGTTCTTTTTGTTTCTGTAGCTTAAAACCCCATTTGGGAAAGTAAGTATCTGTTTGAATATTTTGTTCTTGATTGATTGATCTATCCAATGTTGATTCCAGTAGATTGAACCTTTAACTTTCCTCATGTAGAAGCAAGGTAAGCTTATCTGCATTATCCAGAGTCATTGATCCCAAGAGATTATATTATTCAAGCAATGTGACAGGATAGTTTTATTTTCCTCTGCAAATTTCTGTTTTCCATTCTAGTTGACCTTGTATATTTATCTTATTATAGTGTATTTTTTCCACGTTATTATAATTTGATTAATTAGATTTTCTTTGAACTGGGTCTTTAGCTCTCAACAATAGCTATACTGTTTGATATGAATATGTGTCTCTTTCTTGATTTAAACGCTTATGAGATTTCTAATAATTATGTCTAACTTTTCTTTAATAATTTCTAACGAATGCAAATCAGTTGTCTTCAATATAATAAACTGACAAATGATACGCATGTATAGAATTTAAAAACATTTCATCTAACGTGAATCACCTGATACAAAATGAAATGATTTAAAGATCTTAAGTTTATAAATTGCAAAAATAATGACCATCACGTGAAAAATAATATTTGGGTGTGTTTTTTATATTTTAGTCGTCTATAAATGCAAAATTTTCAATAGAAAATAACATATTTTTTTATTTTAATGTTTTACATCCTTCTCTTTTGGTTAGGACAGGAATATGATCAAGTTTCTATCCCCATTGGTCCCTAGTTCGAATATGTGTGTAAGAAAAAAGTGCTTAAATTTTCTTCGGTTACAAGTATGGAATTCAGAAATACGTACAGTATATACATTTTTAAAATTATATATTTCCAACGAAAACTATACAATATACAACTTGTTATCAAATAAACTTGCTGACTAAAATACATTGTAAACGATACCGAGTTTGTAAATTGTAAGAACGTCTCCAACTAGAAAATTCCCATTCAAGTCTATTATTGTTACCATTTTTTAGTAATTATTAGGTAGATAAGATTATTTCTTTAGGCGTACTCATGCATCAAGAAAAAAAAGAGATCAAATATTATAAAATTGAAATGTACTTTTGATATTCTATGTTGTACAGCGCCGTTGTCTTTAAGAAAATCATTGTCTTACTCTTACATTATTCATGTAACAAAGTTAAGACGTACGCAATAGATTCATAAAATTTAGTCTAAAACTTCAGTATAGTTGGACGTATAAAAATCAAAATCAAAACTTTTTAAAAAATTTGGAAGTACATGTCGCGAAAGACTAATGATGATGATACATAACTTAAGAAAAAGCCTTCTGAAGAAACAGAAATGTAAACAAAAATATAAAAACAAGTTATCATGATGATGGTTGAGTATCATTCAACCTTTTCTTGCGCTGCTCGATTATTTCAACACCTGATCTCTTCCTTGACTGCGAAATCTGCAGATACCATTTCACAATACACCAAATTAACATCAACTTACAAACACTAAGAGACCCTTTCATTGCTATGCTCTTACAGACCTATAGAAACTATATAAAAAAAAAAAAAATGGTAAATGTAAATGGGTACATACCTTCATGGCATCGTAGAGCTTCCTCTTCTTACGGGACATCAACACTTTGGGCATATCAGCGTCCTCTTGAGCTATTTGCATAGCATCCGGAACTGATTCTTCACCCTCACCTTCAGCCAACACAGGCGCTACAACATCCTTACTTCCATTTATTTCCATCTTCAGTTCCTCATGGTATTGCTTCTCCTGCGCCGCCATCTACATAAAATAACCCACAAAGTTAACAACTTAATCAACGCATACAAAAGTTTGACAGGCTTGAATTGCTTATATATCAGCAAAGTCAAACCTTCTTCTTGTTCTTTGCAGCTTCGGCTTCCTCCGCACGACTCATAACACCAGCGTACAATAAATTTTGAGGATCTTCAAGATCCTCTTTCCCAACACCTGGCAATGGAAGCACTTCGTTTCTTGCTGCTGCCTGTAGTCTTTTGATGGTTTCGGCATAATCAGGAACGTATCCTTCTGCTTCATTGTCCACAAATGGTGACAAGTGTGGCGGTGGAATTCTGCTTGTAGAAAAGCACACAATACATATACAAACAGCTGAGTAAAACAAAACATGGTAGTGAAAAAAGAAATAAGCAAAGTCTTCGAGTGTGTTACCTTCCGACCAAGTACTTTTCAGTTGGCAAGATTATGCGAGCATTCACACAGTCATAGATCCACTGTGGTTGCACATATACCCTAGAAAGGTACAAATGGCCAGCGCTTGGCTTATCGATGATCTACAGAAGTATAATGTATGTTCTTGAGACTATCTATCTAGACACAATCGTAATATTAATAATCAAGCTAAATAGCTTACATGATGTGTAATACTCTCATCATCCTCCTTGAAAGGTGCACCTTCTCCTTCCCAAGACACCATCCCACCAAAAGCAGTAATCACCAATTGCAGGGACTCTCTTGGAACCTACACAAGTATACAAAATTATTATACAATAGACAGGCCCCAGTCATGAAACAATTTAATGATCTTCTAGGTCACTGTGAGGAGACACTCAAGAACACAGATCTTCCAAATATCAAAACATGGAATGCAATTTACAATCATTGACACAACTTTGGTTAGGACTACACAGTAGTTCTAGGTTCCCTCACCACTAAGTACGTATAAGAATCATTTTTTTTTTAAATGCCGTTACTTACAAATGGTTTGTCTTTAAGTAAGAGTCTTTGAACATTATAGACATGTCAGAGATTTAGGCTATAGAAAAATTACCATTTTATTTGGTAAATTACTGAATCAGTTTAGTAGCAAATGAGTATGTTTTGTCCATAACAGTTAAAATTTGCCAATGATTTACTATTTTAGAACAAAATTCAGTGATAAGAAGTGGCTCAGAAAGAATGAATCAAAAAGATACCTCACGGCTCAAGAAAAACTTCAGATCCTTGAAGAGTGACTTGCACACTCTTGTTTCTTCATCCTCTTCAACCTCTTTATTGTTATCTGCAACCAGATGCATCAATGCTCCAGGCTCACTTGAAGGCAGCTGGTGCTGAAGCTGTGCAAGTCTAAGTTCAGACTCTTCACGGTCATTTGACTGTGAGCTAAATGAAGCATCAACTTTGGGTTCCACCGCCATGCCTCTGGAGCTGGCATCTATGTATCTAGACAGTGCATAGAGATCTGCAACATTGAAGACATAAACAAATATATATTAATCAGAGTAATAGGTGACACGTTCTAATGGTTACATATGAACTCCCATATGAAAGATATCTCTTGAGGAAAATAATTGCTTCTTGGAGGAGGACAACGTACCTGCAGCCAAAGCCTCCAACCGAGAGTCAAGGATTGGCGGGTATTTAACATTCAGAGAATGGTAAAGCTTGAAGTTAATAAAGGCAAGAAGAGTCTGCATCAAAAGGTGAATGAAAATTTGTCAGCAAAAGTCCAAACATTAAATTATTAAGGAAAAGGGGGAATGAATAGATATTAGAAGTTCTCACCTCGTAAAATTCCAAGAAGGTAAGCAGGACACCAAAGTCAACATCATTTGTAAAAACTTGTTGGATTGCATGAGGGGTCAACCAAGTGATCTTTTGACCTTCTATTTCAGCCTATCAAGATAATATTACCAAAGTTTCATTAAAGAGGAAGTAATCTACTAATCCCATTATAAGCTCTCAAGATAAAGTAAAACAATACCTGATAGTAAATACCCTTGACAGACACAAACACTTTACGTAACGCATGAGAACGTGAAATGTAAGCTTGCCATTCATGGGTCAATCTGATTCACAAAAGAAGCACAGAGTCAGATTAAAAATATGAAACTAAAAGAAGCCGTCAATAAGTCAAGACACAAGGGTCCAAGAGAAAGTATAAGATTCTGACCTTCGACAGTTGTGGACTCGCTTAACTTCAAGATTTTCCCTGTCTGATGCAGGTAACACCGCAAAAAGATGAACCATAGTGAGACAGTCATCCAAGTCTCGCAGTGCATCAATAAATGTTGGATACCTAAACATTAATAACATAAATAGAAATGAGAGTTAACAGTCTAAAACTCATGGATGTTCAAACACAACTGTATAATAAATTCAAGTGTGTCAAGCAAACCTCTCACGGATCAATCTATCAAGCTTGTAAGTAGGTTGGCGGGTGAGCAGAAGGCGTGCAAGCTCCTCGTTTTTCTTGGCCTTGGCTTTTTTGACCTTCTTTTGGTATGTTTTGATTTCCCTAAACTTCTCAAGAAGAGGCTCGTGCATGAGGAAAGCAATGTCCTTGACATGGTAGTAAGTGTGATGGTTTCCCTTAATCTTCTTCTTTGGTTCTCGGGGAAATATACCTTTGACAATACATAGTCTCCTGAAATACATAATCGGCAGGTACAATAATAACAAATTAGTCACCTACTGATAACCAGAGAATTTCTAAGTAAAAACCTAGCTAGGAACATAACACAATCTCGATATCAATTCTAAGATAAATTGACAAAACACGAAGCATCTGAAAAAAACCTAGTGCACACATATGCTTGTCCGAACAATAACTCGAAGAAAAACAGTGAAAAGTTGAAGGATAAAGAAGAAAGAGAGTGAACCTGAATAGATTCAAGTTAACTTGAAGATGTTTAAGAGCTTGCGACCTGGTCATATACCTAGCCGCATTTCCTTCCTTCTTTTTCCCCTACAAATGACAAACATAACCAAATTCATCTCAGAAACAAGAAAGAACCAGCTCCAAAGTTTTTCGAGCAAAGGGAAAGACGAAAATAGATTACAACAGTTGTTGAACAACGAATATTGGGGAGAATAGAGCTTCAATCAAAGAGAAACACTCACCGTTGGTCTGTAATGCTTCGGCATGGTGAAAACGCCACCAGAGAAGGAACGAGAGACGCGGAGAGGAAAAAGAGAGACAGAGAATTAGGGTTTTAGCCAAAACGATTTGTTAAAAGTCGGGGTACAAGAGGACGATATAATGGGCTTCTTATGACCTATTTGACTTCTTCTCAGGTTTATTATACCATGGGCTTTTAAGGCCCAATATGCTCATTGTTGTTTGTTCTTCTGGGTTTTTTATTAGGATCATGGTTCGTGAAATCTTTTCCAGTTTACGTGAACATTGATGTATGTATTCATCCATATCTTTTTTACGTAAAATAAGAGTAAATAGTCATTAAAGAAAACATATTGTAACCATCTAGACTCAAATTCATAAACTCTAAATTTGATTAACATACTACTGCTTCCAAATTTTTCTAATTGTCAACATTAAAAAACGATACACAAGTGCATAATGGAAACATATATGTCGTCACTGTTGTTGATCGGTAGGAGGATCGGCGGGGGCTGGTGATTCACCGTCGTTTGGGATCCAGAATGTGAGAACCGTAGAAGCAGCAACGAACATGGCTCTACGTGGTGCCCATTTCAGACACGACACTACTCCTATGTTGTTCTCCCACCTCGCCACCTGCTTTTTACACAAAATCCCCACTAAAATTTAAATACTGTGAAAGCATAACGCAAAAATAGTATCTACAACTTTATAAATTATTCATCACTTTTAAGTGAATCAGTGTCCTAGTGGTGTTGATTATTCTGCACTTTACCTCAGATGGGTTCTCGATGTTCCACGCATGTAAGGTTCCATCACCTGAACCTGTATCCGAAAAAGAAAACTAAGCTGATTAAATTTGAATATTGTGTAGATGAGTCATGATAAAAGATCATCTAGGAACGCGTATTACCTGACAGAACATACTTGCCATCTGGTGTGAAGGTGGCCTCTATGGGTGTACCCTGTGAAGGCTCCAAACTAAAACCACATTTCTGCAAAATAACATACCGTCTTTTACCAACTTGAAACCTAACGTTCTGTCTTCTTCAGGTGAAAGATAGAGAACGTGATTACCTTCTCTCCACGATATGCATCAAGAACGTAGATATTGTTATTTGTAGTCGTTAGGAGCATGGATTTCCCATCGTTGCTGAATTTTATATCGTTAACCTCAGCAGTATCCCCACCCACCAGAAATGTGTCAAAGGGACCCTACATAAGAGATCAATTGGGTTTAGAAGTTAGAACTAACAAGAGCAGTCATGCGTAAGGCTGTGTGAATCATTGTAAGAAGCTAACCTTGTCATAACACCTGGAATCAAATAATTTAACAGCACCTCCTTCCATTGCAATTGCAAACACAAGGCCTTGTTGGTCATACGCAACTGCAGGTCTACCACGTAGATGTAGAATTCCCTATTGACTAAAAGGGTAAGCATAGATCATGAAACCATATAAATTCACAGAGAGAGTATTAAGGTAAAGAGCCTAAATATTCTCAATGTTTCGTGGTTCCAGCATCTTCATCAAGTTTAACTTTCAAGGTGATATATCACGAGGTTTTTGCTAACAAAAAGAAAAAGGCACTTTTCTCATTAAAACTCTAGCATATTAAGACTTATTCCATCTAGCCTTCTCAGAGTGTAAAACTATAGAAACCAACCTGGCAGGCATTTACACGAAGATCCCAGAGTCTAACACTTCGGTCGAGAGAACCAGACATGAAGCTATCATTTATAGGAGACATACAAAGTGATACAACCCTGAAACAGAAGAACATTTTCCATCATCAATGTACATACTAGTAAAATCCAAATTCACAATTCCAGAGGTTATAAGCAGACCTGTCTTTATGCCCTTTAAAGTAGCGTAGGATCCGATTATCATACATTGAGAGATATCTCAAGGATTCTGGTACACAAAAACAAGTATACAAGTAAGTAATAATCCACCACCGCTTTGATTATCCAATCTCAAGCAAGAGAAAAGGAGGACTCACCACCAGTGGACTCCAAATTGTATCGAGAAGAGCAAATTAGAGAGCTAGGATGATGGGTAAAGCATACACGATCGGTGCCATGTTTCTTATGGTATGTAATCTTCAGCTGTCTAACAAACATCCATACAAATTGAATATTTCAGTCTTCTTTTTGCTCCACAAGAATTTCAACTAATCGGTTAATCAAAAAGCTTCTTCTTGATTCCTTAAGTAACCTAGTTTCTCTAGAACTTGACCAGATAAGTATAAAACCTAAAAACAGGAAGGAAGAACTGACTTAGCGTTGGCGATATCGAAGAGGCGAAGTGAATCATCTTCGCTGGATGTGACCAATAGATCATCAGTCCTATGGAAACCCACCGAATGTATCTTCCCTCCCTGTGTAAAACCAACACCGAGAAATTGAACGGATTAATCTCGGAAGCTGGATTCCACCAAAGTTTAATCCGAAATCAAATGAGATTACAAAAAGAGAAAAATTCGTTCGTACAAAATCAGAGAAGACTGCGCCCATGGCCATCCTGCGAACCAGTCCGTCGTCTAGCTCCGTCAACGACATCGTCAAGCTGGATTATCAGTGAAGCACGAGAAAAATCCGAGGACGAGAGAGGGAGAGGGGCAAGGGAACGAGAGAGAGAACTAAAGAGTTTAGTGGGTTTCGCGGGTTACTAAACGCAGCCGTTTTAGTTTTAAGAATTGGGATAACAAAAGAAAAACATCTTGTCGTTCAGTTCTAGTCATAAAAACTACATGTCGTTTTGGATTAGGAAAGAGAGCCTGTACACTGCGACTTTGTTACACTCACTGGTCTGTGATTTTCTAAGAGTCAAATAGGCAAATGAATGAAACACAGAAAAAAATAAATGATCGAAGCTTCAAGTTTCAAACATACATGGAAAGCTTTGAAAAAATATTGAAGTCACAAATGAAACACCAAGGTAATCCAAAAGATATGTTCGAGGAAATCTGACATGAGAGATAAAAGACTATACAATGTCAGCCAAACCGGAATTAGAGACAACACAGCTAACGACCACCAAACCAACCTCTTGGCGGTTGCTGCTGCTGCTGCTGCATCATAGCTCCTCTATCTCCATTCATCAGCTTATCTAAAACAACATTGAGGTCAACAGCTTGACCGTTCTCTGTCAATGTTCTCACTGTTCCTCTCACTTGGTCCCTTGGGAACCCCATGCTAACCACTTTGTCAATGACATCATCGACTGGGGCTCTGTTTCCTGATCTTGGGGAATCTGAGCCACCACCACTTCCACCGCTGCTGATGGCTGATGCCATTGGTAAACCTTGTGGTAGTGGGCGTGCCATTGGGAGCTGTGGGTAGGCACCAGATCCACTTCCACTCTGATGTGTGGGTTTCACAGATGGGGTGTTTCCATACTGTGAAGGTGGCCCGGTATACGGGTATGATTCAGGAGAATATCCGGAAGGAAAACCTGAATTGGATCTGCCGCCTGGTCCATCATACATTGATGGTGGCGTTGGAGGAGCGTTGTAGTACTGTTGAGATGGGGCAGAACCTGGAGGTGGATGAGAAGGTGGTTGACGAGGAGGGTTTGGCGGGTAAGATTGCTGAGGGTAAGGTGGTTCCTCCGGGTTGTAGCCTGACGGGTGTTGGAGCTGAGGAGGCGGCTGTTGCGGGTATTGTGGCTGTTGAGGAGGTGGCTGGTAAGGGGGTTGATGCAATGACTGGGTTGGTGGAGGAGGTTGATAAGGAGGCTGGATTGTTGGAGGTGGCTGGGACTGACCAGACGGAGGGAAATAAGGCTCTTGTTGGGGAGAGAACTGGTTAGGAAGCTGAGGCAGTTGTAATGAAGGTGGTGAGAGACCGTGCTGTGAGGCAGGCGGTTGGATAAATTGTTGTGGTGGGAGGCCCTGCTGAGTAAGAGACGGGGGAGCTGCAGCAGAAGCTGGTGGCTGAGGCAGAGATGCAGGCGGCTGAGCAGTGGGTTCAACATGTGTAGAGTGTGTCTCCGGCTGCTGGTTTACCTTTGATAACTGGAGCTTTGAAAGTTGAAGCTGCGCCTCAACTATTTCTTGTTTGTCCTTCAACAACTGTACACCGTTTTGCACCTGAATGCAATCATACAAAGAAGGAACTGAGGAATCTAGGATCTTGATAGATGATATAGCGAAAAGTATGAAAGCTCAGATGCATTGAAACATGAAAAATATGAAACCAGAAACTTGTTTGACGTTAACAGATCAAGAATTCCCAGGCCAGTCAAGAAATGGCATCCAAAACCAAAAGGCAGAGAAGAACGTTTGTCTAGTATCTCAGATTCATGTGATTATTTCTAATTTCAAATTAATCTCCATTAGGTATCCCAAAAGAGTAGAGTACCTCTAACATGATGTTTTCAAGCTGTCTCAATTTACCATCAGTTTTTCCATGACTGTTCCCAACAGAAACTTTCACATCATCAACCAAATTCTCGAGATCTCGGGTTCTGGTCTCCAGCTGCGTTAGACGTGCACTGACACCTTCCATAACATGTAACAATTTATCAGCATGGGCCTTCATTGTCCGATCGATCGCAGATATAATCGCTGACTCGGGGGAATTTCGATCCTTCTCAGCAAACAACTTTGAAGGTTCGAGAGAGTCCATAGAGCCATAACTCTGAAAGAACGAACAAATGCAACAAGTAAGGCTAAGTGTGATAATTGTCATAATCCTAACCATGCAAGCATCAAGCAAGGTTTAAGCAAACATTATAATGTAGAAAACAGATAAGCAAATGATCGTTGTTACACAAAGTCTCTGCTTTCAACTTCACACGATGATAAATGTAAGCACAGTGAAGAATAACACAGAGCCGAGCTTGGGAACAAGAACCAGAACTAGTACATATCTTCTAAACCTAAAGAAACCTTAAGAACCGATTCTAATAAGCCAAATAACGTAAAATCGTGATTAACTAGTGAAGCCAACAAACGAAGCTAGATTGATCGCAAATCACAAAGACCGGGAGATATAGGAGAACTTAGAAATATTACTCTTGCGGAAGAAGCTGAAACCGGTTTAGGATCAGACGCATCCCAAACCCTAGCAGCCGTGGAATTAACAGATCCGGCGAGATCTAAAGCGTGGTGAGACAATCCGGCGGAGGCATTAGGGCGCATAGGTTGGAAATCATAGCTAGGGAAGATAGCTTCCTTCTTCGATTCCAATCCATTATCGCCGACACGGTAGTTCTGATGATCGCCGTCTTGTGAATTGTTGCTGTTGTCGTTCATGAGATCCATTATCTGCTTATCCGAGAACAGGGCCGATTTTATTAGATCGAAAGATTGCATTATATAATTTTTTTAGTCTCCCTTGATTTCGATTTTATATGATTTTCTAACTTCCTGATGAAATAATGTCATCATTTTTCATCGGTCTTGTTGCTTTTTCTAAGTCAGCATTTCAACTAATTGCTGAAGCCAGTTGGGCCTACTAACTTAAATTGGCCCATAACTATTTACTTTCTGCAACGATGAAATCTCAAACACAACTCGATGGAGGGACAAAAGAAGAACCAGCAGGATTTTACTGCAGTTACGACTTTGAGAACAACTTAAAACATGACTAACTCAAAAGTCTTTACACTGTGATTGGTGGGATACGCCAATCCCTTGCAATAGTGTGAGCACAAATAGCAAGCTATTTTGATGGCTCACTCCCTCAATAAATTGAGTTAATATCGTGTGAACCGATGGTCCACATATCAGATATTAAACTGATAAGAACAGATACTACACTTGATCTTAGCCAAAAGGCCGAGAAAGGTATGCTTAGGTAAGTAAATCGTGATCCTTTTTATAGCAAAACTTTGCCTTTGGTTTGCAAATACACTTCCGATGTGGGACTTGTTTAAGCTGAACACTTGATGGAAAGTTACTCGTAAGTCATTTATTGAGGAATACGTTTAAAGATTAAAGATTGAATGTTGAGGAAAATTAATTTATTGAGAAAATTTTCAAGTTATTGATTGATAGAGTTAATCTCAGTAAGAGACAACCCTCCAAAAATAGGCGTATGCCGCTTGGTACGACAAGCACACGGTATTCTTTAGTAAAAGGCGAAAGAATAGTTCGCTATGTGCTTATTGCACGGCTCCGTGAATTTTCTTCGAGAGCTCTCTCCGTTTTATATATGCCTTGAGTTTGTTATTCTTCTCTCTGTGTTTACGATGTGGGACTAAAACCAATATATGCAAAATTTACGCGCTCTCTTTTGTCACAAAGAATATGGGCTTTTATTACTTTTCCCCACTCTCCATGCAAGTTATTAAACAAAATTGCTAATATGGGCTTTTGTAACTTTGCCCCACTTTTCGTAATTGTGAGGCCACTTTGATCTAAATTTAGAATATGGGGACTAGGGACCATAGAGAAATTTTAATACTACCATAGAAAGTTCGGAAATTCTGCTAGTACAAAACTCGCCGTTGTACTTTCAGAAAAGTACAATGATGATGATTTTCTTCTTTTAATCAAGTTTGCAGTACACATGTCCGAAGTTTTTTCTTGTACTATCCCAAACATAATGAATGCCACATAACTTGCTCGTGTACTACACAATTGTTGTGGTGTTATTGTGTACTACCCAATCCATTCATTGTCTGTGTATTTATAGTTTCCAGCATGTTTGAGACAAACCAAAACTCAAAATGTAATAACAAGAAGATATCAATATATCATGAAGGTAGTGGATCTCGACAGGGTTGATATGAGAACACACGAGTAATCAACGGCTGTAATGACGCTACGTCATTGTTACAGCTCTCGTTTTCATGTGTTCTCAGGTCACCCCTGCTGAGCTCTTTCTCTACCGTCCATCTTTTATCAAGGCTGGCTTTTACTCATTTACCAAATGGTGTAAGTTTCTATGTAAATTCGTCATCGTAAGTATTACAGATGAAATCACAGTAGTACAATTGTACAAACATAGTAACTCTTGGTTATCTTACGTACCTATGTGTAATATATGCTTTAAATGGTGAAGGATCTACTTATTGTCATGCTCTTTGCCCTCTAACAAGATAGTCTGCCAAAGAAATAGAGGAAGTAAAGAAACCCACAATGAGTTCATCAAAATGTTTGTGATGTTAGTTTCTTAGTTTAAGCTATGATAGTGAAAGAAAAGTTTACTTCACGGAGTAGGCGGAGAGCGGCGGGACGAGTGAACTTCCTGGCGAAGAGGAAGCACGGTGATGGTTTCCCTTTACTGCTACACCATTCTCGCCGGTATTCAGTCTCGTAGTTGATATTGTCGATTCCCTGAGAATCAATGTGTTTAGTTAGAGATTCTATTTATGTTTTAAGTTTGTAAGAGGGCTAAAGCCATGGCAAGAAAAAAAGAAAAAGAGATACATACATTGTAATGGATAGTTTCATTTCTACCAAATAAAATGTTGGTCTTACGGATGCTTACCTTAATGGACTGTATAAGATCAGGAGTAGCATCAGAAAACTTGTAAGTCATAGGATGCCATCCACGACGTTCATTACTTTTCGAGGATGAAAGGTCCCAAGCTGAGTGTGTCAGTGATCTTCGTGTGAGTTCGCTATCTACACCCTTTTGCTGAAATTTGAAGAAGCATTACCAGATTTGATTAGTAATACTATTTATTTCTAAACAACAATTCACATGGTTGGATCAAACATTGATCTTACAGATAGCAATGTCTGAACATAGTGCTCATCAGGTATACAGTTGTGTTCCTTCCAACCTTCAGCTGGCTACACAATAAGATTACATTAGTACAACACATCGTGTCCTGGTCATCAAACTGTAAATGCCTGCCAGATTCTACAGAGTAAAACATGTAGAAATCGAATGGGCATGAGCTAACGGGCAAGGAGGAACTGTTAATAACTTAATACGGTGCGGTAGTTAAATATGTGACCAGAGAAAAGCAACTTACTACAGGACGATCTCGCCAAAACTCTGGAAGTGATTTTCTCTGCAAGATCATATGCAAAAAAAAAAAGTGAGCCAACAGTGAAGAGTCCACTAACAAAGCAACTCTCACAATAAGACACTAAAATCTAAAATCAGTGGTTCTAACTTCTAAGTCTCTCTTGGCAGCTAAACCATCTTTCCTTTGAAAATTAATGAGTTAAAACAAAAAGCATATATCCCTCTTTACAGTATCACACTATAGAGGACAGCTCATAAGTTCAGTTACAGTATTACCAAACTTGCTAATGAAGTGAAGGTTTTAACAACTTACCCTGCAATGCTGCTGAAACATAGGAAAGACAGAGGTATCATTCACCACAATTTCTGCGTGTTTTCTATTCAGAACGACCCACTTAGAGAAGACAATGGGGTAAAGAAAACATAGCAGATAATATTGTCAGCTTAACTGCACACATTCAGAATGACAGAATTCGTAGTCATTCAGAAACACATTTTACACAACAAGTGATTTGGAACTTCACCTGTGATCCTTTTCTCCAGTTACGAACAGGAATAATGGGATTCATTCTAGGATTATAACGGCTATCTTTTGTATCTGCAAAGCTGCAATACAGAAAAATATTTAGTAATTTGGTGTCAAAGTTGAAATATGGAGTTATGTAAATAAGCAGCACGGACCTATCAACGAAACTAGTTGGTGTTGACATGATGTAGTTATACGTGTAGCTGAAACTGTACAGAGGTATGCAGCTGAGAAGAAACCAAAAAAACTAAAAAATTCGTTAAGCAAGTCATCAACTACAATCCAAACATGAAAAGGTATTAACAGAATCAATCTCACCTATCAGAAAGAAAAACAAAGCGGTGATTAAATGAATCTCTAAGTGCATGTCTAAGCAATACACGTTCTGCTTCAATCATGGTTGATTCACCCCAATCTACCTGTAATTAGCAAATAAATCATACGACTTATAAAAAACAATGCTGCTAATATCTAAATTGATACATTCTCATAGCAGCAACCTGTATACTGTCATTAAGTTGCCGATCCAAAAAGTACTTGGATCGCGTTGTAGCCTCGTTGAGAACAAATCCAGGTCTAGAATGAACATATATTGAGAACTTTCCATCCTCACCCTGCAGAAGCACATGTCATTATGGACCAAGCTCAAATACGAGAGTCAGTGTTTCTGATCCCAATTAGAGGAGGAGGAGGAAGAGAAGAGTATATACCTTAAAGAAAGCATCCCAGACAAACTCGAGAGGGAGTCGATTCCGGGCAATGAAGAGGAAGGCAATCTGTGGTCTCTGATCTAGACGAGGCTTTTTAAGCGAATCGAGAGACGCAGAGATTCGATTGAAACGAGCTTGTATAGATGCGAAACGAGCTTGTATAAATACGAAAGTCCCAAAGCAGAAAGCGAACATCAACGTGGCGTATACCTTCCTCTTCCATCTGTACAGTAACTTCTGCTGAGACACCTTCTTCTTCATTTTGGATCCACACAGAAAATCGCGCTCAAGTCAATTTTCCCGCCATTCGTCTCCGGTACACGCAGCTTCGAGTCTCTTTATTTCTATCGGTCGCGCGTCTCTGGTGAAACTAGAGCTGTTTCGAGGCAATTCAACTCTCGATCTCTGGAGACGAACCAGATCGAACATGGAAGAATCTTCTTCAAAATCAGTGGAAGATTTACCGGTTGATTGAAGAGAACTCCAAGGAAGATGGCGTCGAACGCAAGGGAGAGTAATTACCGGAAAGGTTTGGTGATCGGGAAGACAAATCACGTGGAAGAAGATGAGCTTTCAGCTTTCACAGAGGAGACTTGGAGAGTGAGAAAGAAATAGAGGTGCTGGTGAGTGTGTAAAATCAATGAGTAGAGCTGGTGAAGTGGGCCTCTCTCTCTGATTTTTTCTTAAAGCGAACACTTCCCACTGGGATATTTTAAGCCCGGTCCAATTCTTACCCAGCAAATTATTATTTTATTCTTTTCGTTAACTATTTTTTTAACAGAATTCAAAATTTACAGAAAACTGGTTCGTGAAATAAATATCACAGTAGTGTGAAATAATAAACAAACACGTGAGGGCATCTTTGGAACACTTCCTAGTACCTCTTTGACGTTCCAACTAGTACAAAACTCGCCTTTGTACTACTGTCAGAGAAGTACAATGTTGATTTTTTTGTAAATCAGTTTCGCAGTACACAATTCTGTAGGTTTTTTTTATTGTACTAAAGAAAACGTATATGAATGCAACAAATCGTTGGCCCGTTTGTTGTGTTGTGTTGTGTACTACAATTTGTGTGGTAATATTGTGTACTACACAATCCTTTCATCATTTGTTGTGTTGTGTATATATAGTAGCTCTCAGCAGATTTGAAGGATATCGAAACTCAAACTGTAACAGTCCTTTTATTACTGGTTTAGAAGATAGATAAATATTGTTAAGGTAGTGGATCTCGACAGGGTTGATATGAGAACACACGAGCAATCAACGGCTATAACGACGCTACGTCATTGTTACAGCTCTCGTTTCATGTGTTCTCAGGTCACCCCTGCTGAGCTCTTTCTCTACCGTCCATGTTTTATCAACGCCGTGGCCCGTGGCTTCTATTCATTTACCAAATGGTGTAAGTTTCTATGTAAACTCGTTATCTTTAGTATTACAAATGAAATCACAAGTAGTACAAACGTAGAAACTCTTGGTAATCTTACGTACGCTTTGAATGATGAAGGATCTACTTTAATTTTCTTGCTATTTGTTCTTTTTTAACAAGAAAAGAAACAGAGGAAGAAAGAAACTCACAATGAGCTCATCAACACGATTGTGATTTGTCAGAGTCACTTTGCCTATATTGTTACAAGAGATACAAAAAGGATACAAACTAATTATGTCTTGTTTTGCAATGTTGTCAGCTCTAGTGTTGTTTATGGAAGGAGAATTTCAACACAAACAAGAACATATATATATTTAAAAAAATTGATAGACTCTTTAACTTGATAACAGCAAATTCGTCCTTATTAGTAGTATACTAATGTTTTGCTATTGCTTTTGCTTTGGCCAAATGGGCCAGCAGTTCAAATGCGACATCAACAAACGGGACGTAGACTACCACTAACCACTTTACCTTCTTCATCTTCGTCTTCTACAAGGAGTCCCCGAGAAATATCTTCTTCTTCGGAAGATGACGAAGGCCCACAACACATTCCACCCCATTGTGGAAAGTAAATTGATGTAACAGAAAGAGCAAACACAAAAGTCATCAAACCCATAAGTGAAATGCTTCTCTGTTTTCGAACATCATCACCGGAAAACAACAGAAACTGCGTCACCACCGCACCAACCGTACCGCCGCTTCCCGTAATTCCCGCCACCACTCCTAACGATCTGTCATTATAAACAAAACCAAATTAAAACCAAACCGAAATTATTAGCAAAAACCGGATTGGTAGACTTTAAACTAACCGCGTGGAGACGAAAGGGACCACGCCAAATACAAGGCCAGAAGCAGCTTGAACGAAAACAGAGAAGACCCACATGACGAGGATTGATCCCCAGAGCGAGTTGACTCGTCCGAGTAACACGCACAACAACCCAGCCACCGATTGCACGATCCATAGCCCCCACAGCCTCCCTCTCATACCGAATCTCTTCCCCAGCGCATCCGATATCATCCCTCCCGCCGGTCGCGACGCAATGTTCGATATCCCGAAACTCGCCGCGATCGTCCCCGCCGCCTCCAGATTCACTCCAAATCTCTCGTAGAAATATCCGGCGATCACGTTGTCCGTCGTTAGCTCGACGCCGTACGAGTATCCGTAGAGCAGCGCTAAGATCCACGCTCTGTAATTTCCAAGTCCGCCGATTAGGATCTCGACGAAACTGGAACGTTCGTCTTCTTCAACTACTAGTACTTCTTCTTCTTCAGGAATTGTGAGTTTGTTCTGGTTCGAGTTTTTTCTGTTACCGTGGGGAGTATCTTGGCCGTAGAGGAGAACGAGGACGGCCGTTGTAACCTGAAAAATGGCGGGAAATACGAAGGACACGCGCCAGGCGACGGCGCGTGGAAGGAATTCGGCTATGGTGGAGTATATGAGAGGCATAAGGAGCTGAGAGATACCGGCGCCGACGTTAGCCCAACCGGCTGAGACACCGTTAGCGAGACCAATGACGTTACCGGAGAACATGGAGGACATCCAGTATTGATTGGCTACGAAATTAGCGAGCGAGAAGCCGACGAAGAAACGGACGAGGATGAAGGACGTCGGAGAGGAGACGAGTGAGGCGGAGAGGATTACAGGAGCGGTGAGAAAAGAGAGAATCGCTGAGGAAGTACGTGGTCCGATGAGATCACAGAGTGGTCCCATAGCGAGGCGAGAGAAGATGGAGCCAGCGAAGGAAGCGATTCCGGCGGCGGATACGGTGGAGGCAGAGAGGTTGAGGTCGGAGGAGATGACGGGGACCAGAGGAGGGATGGAGAAGGTGGAGAAGAAGCATGAGAAGAGTGAGAGCCAAGCTAGGTGAAAGGCTCGTGAGTGTGGCGAGGAGAGAGAGAATGGTCGGAAGACGGTGGCTCGACCATCGGAATCAACCGGGATAGTGGAATCTGAAAACGACGGCGGTTTGGTGTTGCGTTGAGATGGCTCCATTACTCTCGGAGAAGAAAACTCGCTGACGACTCTTACTTACACGACCACCCAATCAATGAACATTATCTTTGAATTTAAATCTTTCATGAACAATAAAATGACTCAGAGGCAAACTTTTGGCAACTTTCGAGTAATCTTAATTCAAACCCAAATGCTCAATCAAAATGTGAAATTCAATTTTAGTTCCTCGTCTCTTGGCTTAAATTAATTTTTGACGTCAATTGTTGAAATGAATTTGTAATTTAGAAGAAAATATATTCGGACAAATAATATCTATCAAGAATGCCATTGGGATGCGTAGTTTCTATCTTTAGCTGCCGACTTGGGTTTTTGGTGCTTTTGTATTTTTGTAAAAATTGGACAAAAATGATGAAACTTGCGTTACGCACCTTTCAGACGTCAGTTACTAAGACACTAAACAATACAATCCACTTTCGGTTCCACAAAACCCCCCCAATAAAAGAGAAACAAAATGGCACATCACAAGGCCAAAGTAAAAGACTAGTTACCTAACCGAGTTCATTAGCTTTCCTCAAGTTGTGACGCCAATGAATCTATCCATCTACCAAGATTTGCTCACCAAAAGCAGCTAACGAGCATCTCTTGATTCGATCCGTATGATAAAAACATTTCAAGCAAAACTCTCGTATGATCCATATGATCGACTCCACATGATCCCTTGGGTTGAAAAAACCTTGTAGAAAGGAAAGAGAGTTTACCACTATTCTTCTCCCTCTTCGTCAACCAAAGCCATCACAGGGACTCCTTTGGTGTTAAAACTTGTACATTTCACTCGCAATGTGTCTCCTTTTTTGAACTTATCTTTATCTCCCTGTACTCATTCATAGTACACAATATCAATACAAAGCAAGAATTAAGTATATCGCCTCAAAAGTTAACTCAAGAAAATGGGAGAACAAGTCAAAGGAGAATTTACTGAAACATACCTGGAATATGTACATACCGCGGATTTCACCACCTAAATCAAGAACCAATCCAAGGGCTCGAACATGGTCGACCGTGGCTGTCATCTCCGTTCCTATTTTCAGTTTTCGGGTACTAACCGATGCACTCTCTTCAGCCTTGTTCTCTGATAGATTCTCCTTCATAGTTGATTTCTTAGCTTTTGAAAATGATACTAGGTTAGAAGCAGTGCTATTGTTTTTGGGAGAAACGGATTTTAGCTTCCCGTCCTGCTTCAGTATCTCACCACATTCAGCTGAAGTTTCTTCTGGAGCAATGGATTCGAGTGCCTCCTCTTCCTTCTGTGTCGCAATCAGTTTAGAGGCTGTGGATTTGGGTTTCCGGTCTGGCTTTGATGTAGCAGCGCGTCTGGGTTTGTCGTTGTCGTTCACAGGGGAAGATTTCTCTGCCTCATTACACTCCACAGCAGTACGGATGACAACTGCAGGAACTGATAATCTAGATTTCTGAAGTGGCGTTACGATACTGGGCATGCTTGCAACAATCTCTCCAACACTAGAATTTTCTATGTAGACTGTTGACGACTCTTTCATCACCGGATCTTTTCCAGCATCAGATGCGGGTTTGCGTTTGGGTTTGGGCAACAGTGCTTTGCGGGATAATTTAATGTTACCACGGACATCGGTTTCAATGCACATCGTAGTGATGCACTGGCCAATATCTAATACATCTGAAACCTTGGAGACCTGCATAAAGACAAGGTAAGTATAAACCAAATCTCAACTAGAGTAATGGCAAAGAAAATAAAGCTCTCGGATTGTCGTTCTAAGATTTGGCAGATGAAAACATTTAGGTTTACATGAGAAAACAATACTCAGGGGGAAACATACGGACACAGTTTGTAACTAAGAAAGCTTACTGGTTCATGGGATAGCTCAGACATATGTAGTAGACCTTGCTGACCACCAGGGAACTCAACAAATGCACCATACTCTTTTATAGATGACACTGTGCCTTTGTACACACCACCAACAACTAGTTCACGACCAATGATGAAGTCAACCTGAGGACATGCATAAAATCAGAATTCATGGAAAATCATTGATCAATTAAAAGCTGAATTGACTGAAAGATACTTGTTCTTGGGCCTTTTCCATCACATCCTGATTCTTGGCAACAATAGTTAATGTTCCATTATCAATAGACAATCTTGCACCTAAACAAAAAAACTTATTTATCAGATCTTCAAAGCAAACTATAAGAAAGCAAGTGGATATTATTCATAAGTTTATGAATTTCATCTTGAAACTACTTTCTTAAAAGCACTTAAATTTTTCAATTCAAACGAGTTATTCAATTCCTTAGTCTTTAAAGGTCACAAGAACTAAGCTGTTAACAATTAAAGTTGAAGTCAAGAAATCACCTGTTTCCACTTCAATCTTTCTTTTGAGTACACCCATAGGTCCGATCAAGGTACGAAGTGAGTCATTGGAGTACTTGAGCGTTGCTGCAAGACGGACATAATTTTGGAGTTTGAGCAGGGGAAATTCTATTAGCTAAGGTTAACGAAAAGACAAGTGGGAAAAAAACCTAGCCGAGGAGAGTAAGCCCCATCCTGGCCTCGTGGGGAATTTATGTTTCTCTCCATGTGGTCAAGAATCTGAAGACGGGCTTCACGTGCATTTTCTAAGGATTCACAAACTATATCCAACGGTATTCCAGCTGGCTTTATATCCAGCTGAATTGCTGTCACACCATCTCGTGTGCCAGCAATCTTGAAATCCATATCTCCAAGATGATCTTCCAAACCCTGAGAAGTCATTGTATGCAGTTCTATAAAATCCATTTTAGCAACTTAACTCTACTCATGGTTTAGACAACAACAGTTAAATTAACTACTGCACTGCCACACATTTCAGTTTCATGATTATTCACATAACTAACCATATAAAAATAAAGACAACAAATTAGAATAAGAGAACTCACGAGAATATCGGTTACAATACGGTAGTCCTTTATTTCACCACTTGATGGATCTACATCGGTGATAAGACCAACAGATACACCCGCAACATGAGCTCGCAGAGGAATTCCAGCATCCATCAATGCCATACTACCTGAGAAGCGGAACACCTTTCATTATGAAGGTAAAATAGAAACATATGATAGTTTGCACTGGCTTGCAAAAACATAATACAATCTCGTCTGTGAGTGACAATAAATACCTCCACAAACGCTTGCCATCGACGTGGATCCATCTGAGGACATTACTTCTGAATTTATACGAATGGTATAAGGAAAAGCCTCTTCAGGGGGCAATACAGCAAGCAATGCTTTCTCAGCAAGTGTTCCTACAGAAAATGTAAATCACAGTCAAGCATAAAGCACAAAAGCATTCCCTTAGATAACAAAAAAACACTTCAAAGAAAGTTAAGACAAAATAGCCATCCTTGTTCTATTATTAGCTAGAGAGAAAGATGATATGAACGACCAGATAAGGAAAATTGAGGATTAACTTTACCAGCAATATTTTGTTTGAAAAATGTGAATAAGGACTTTACATGCAAATAGAGAAAGGAAACCAAAGACTTTACCATGACCAACTTCACGCCTGTTAAGGCCTCCTCGTTTTCCGACTTCATTTGTACAATATGGAGGAAAGCTGTAGTGAAGCATGAATCTCTTCTTCGGGGGGCCAACAAGAGAATCCAAGCTTTGTGCTTCTGCTGGGGCTCCAAGTGTTACAGTACAGAGCACCTTTTAACACATACAAAACATCTTAAAGCAAGATTCTCATTAAATGCAGTGAACAGATTAAGCTTGTCTTTAACACTTCAGGCCAACAACTTTTGAAGCGACAAAAAATGAAACTAAGCTAGGAAAGCAACCCTCAGAAGTGATACAAAGTACAGAGTAATGTCATTTCTTACAATATAGAAATTCGGGTTTTCTTTTAACCTTCTGCTACCTAATACCCTGAGATTATTCTTTTTTTTGTTTGGTTCAAAAGGTTTAATTTGATAGGCGTTACTGGGAAAAAGTTTCAGGACGAACCTGCGTATCTCCACGTGAGAAAAGTGCTGATCCATGCAGCGCAGGTAAGTAATGCGATTCGCAGTAGATGGGCCTAACTTCATCAACATGTCTCCCGTCGACTCGAAATCCATCTGATATCATCCTTGAACGGACTACCTGATAATTTAGTTAAAGGGACAAAGTAGTAAGACATGGAAGAATAGGACAAATACAAAAGCCTATAACACTTTACTAGTGACTGTCTATGCAATCTCTGAAAGCTCTTAAGAACCATACATCTTAATGTGTCTCAACATGAAAAAGAGCATCTCAACTATCTCAGAAACAAAGAACGAACCAACTATTTTTACAAACATCGTAGAGTCTGGGCCTCTATATATTAGACAAAAAAAAAGTTGATATTGCTATTCAATTATGAATATTTTTAATTATCTGATTCAAGCACTAGTTTTTCTGTCAAGTTTATCAGAACAGGATCGCCCAAAACAAAAGCAAAGAGGTACAAAATATATTTCAAAATATTGATTTACAAAGCTTACCTTCTTTCTCACTGTATCAACAGCCTTTGGAAGGATGCTCAAGCTTTCTTGATCACCCTCTTCTTCAAATACCTTTCTTACATCTTTTCCAATGTTATCTAGAGCCTCTCCACGTTCAAACTGGAGATGTAAAATTATCAAGCTAGCAGCTGAGAAACAAATTTTGCGATGGAAACAAAGCGAGCACGCACCTTTCCATATGAAGGGTCGGTAAAGACGGATTCAATACGCGTTGCAGCCAAGTCAGCCACTTTTTCTAAAGTTTTATCAGAAAGCATGGACAATTTGTACTCCTTCTTTTGTTTCCCAGCTTTTTCTGCCAATCTAATTTGGGGATCAAGGTACTTGACAGCCTGTGTAAAAAAAAAGATTCAAAACTATTTAATATTACATTATACTAGGACATCCAACAAAGGTTCTCGAACCTACCTCTGGATGAGCTAGCCTCAGAGCAGCTGCTAAATCTTTCTCTGAGATTTCTCGGGATTGAACATCAATCATCATAGTCTTATCCCTTGTGCAAGCGTATATCAAATTGAGATCACTTGAGCTAAGCTATACAGAGTTCGACCACAACAAAGATACAAAAAATCAAAACAGAGGCTACAATTTGTAAATGTAGAGAATATACCAATATACCACTTTTTACCTCATCCATAGTTGGATTGACAACAAATTGCCCACATATCCTTCCTATCCGGATGACTCCAATGGGCCCTCCCCATGGAACATCTGATAGCATGAGCGCAGCTGATGATGCATTAGCTGCCAGTATATCTGGATCCTGCTTCCCATCTGACGATAGAACACTTGCCATTATCTGCATGTGACAAAATTTACAGATGAAGATACCAAAAAACAAACTTTCACATAGATCTATATCCCAAAGATTTTTTAGAAATTTTCATACCTGAACTTCATGGTAAAACCCTGTAGGAAACAATGGTCTGATTGGTCTATCAATGAGCCGGCCACATAACAGCTCCCGCTCCTTTGGTGCACCCTCTCTTCGCATATACGTATTTGGAATCAATCCCTGAGCGTATTGCTTCTCTTGATAGTCAACCTGACAGTAGTTTCCAAGAAGAATCATAAACATCAGTTTAAACAAATCACCATCAACCATTACAGATAAAGCAATTTCAATAGCAGATTCCTGAGAGAATTCTACAAATGTATACAGCATAAAGGTACCAAACATCTCTAGACCATTTCTTAATTCCTCACAGATCATAGATTCCTTAAGACAATTCATTCAAAATCGGTAACTAAAAGGGAAATGGTGGGGAGATTAGTAACATACAGTGAGAGGTAAGAAGTCCCGAGGCGAGTCGGTCTTAGCACAAGTAACAGTAGAGAGAACTTTGGTCTCGTCCATGCCGAGAACAACTGAACCATTAGCAAAGCGAGCGATTTTTCCAGTCTCAAACGAGACCACGCGGGATCCGACTTCGAATTCCTCCTTAAATGATTCCAAAATTTTGGTTCCTGCGGAGACCGGCGAGTCTGGAACAGACGGAGCGAAACCAAGGCGGCCGGAGCAGATGGTGCGAAACCCCAGAGCACGCCATGCGAGGAAATTAGGAAGAGAAGCTGAACTAGCTCGATTCACAATCGATGACATCACACATACACAGAGAGAGTGAGAGATGCGGAGAAGAGAGGGAATGAGAACGGAAAAGGGTTTAACGCACCGGTGAAGTGAGGACTGAGCCGACAACGAAAACTAAAAGAAGGGTTTTAGCAGTCCCGGTCTGGTTCGGTACGGTTCTGCTATAAATAATCGAATTTACAAACATTAAACCGACGCCTATGATCTCTGTTTTAGATTTTGATTCTTGGACAAAATTTCTTCAAGTATACCGTTCATTTTCAACAATTTTAACACCTACTTAACCCAGCAAAACTGATATTGCAAATCGCCATTGATCACTTTTTAGTGTATGTATAAATTAGTGTTGGATACGAAACTGAAAACAGATATTGTCACTCAAATTTTTAAAATAAATTGGAAAAATTAAGCAAAAACGTTTATTTCCAACCAAAATATTCATATAAACCCGCCAATATTATTTTTGTTTTGTGTTGGGTTATGAATTATTGCGAGCATTATTTTTGTATTGTTCCCAATTCCCAGGAATGGTCAGACAAGAGGAAGCTCTTTGAACTGTGTTTTGAGCTTGGAGGCTACTGCATCAATGAACTCTTCCGTGTTCAAAAACAAATCCCTACTCACCCTGCATTAAAAATGTTTTATTAAACCATCAAGAACGATAATAGAACAGTAACAGCATTATAACTTAATCCAGTATGAATCGGTTTGGCTTCTATATGGTTTTCTATTAAAATACACAACTTAATTAGAGTTTTCAGCACATTCATCAGCTTGGAACAGGATCAGTTTGGATTTGATTTCACATTAAAGTTCAAGACAGATTAAGCTCTTTCGTATTTCATGCACATGACCAGATTGTAATAGAAAAGTTGCTGCTAGTGAGAAAAGGAAAGACTACTTACTTGGGACCATGGATTAAAAGGGCAAGATCCTTGGTCATTTTCCCTGTCTCAACAGTGTTTACACATGACGACTCGAGCTTCTTCACGAAATCCATTAATTTCTCGTTCTTATCCAGTTTCGCCCTTGAGAAGCAAAAAGGGTAAAAAAAATCCATCAAAATGAAAATCAAGAGAAACTAGGTTACAAGACACAAGAACGTTGTCAGTGTAAATGCATAAAGAAATGCAGAACTCAGTTAACTAGTAATGTAGACCGTGTGTGAAAGGCAAGAGACCTGTGTTCTAAGCCGCGTGTCCATGCAAATATTGAGGCTATGCTGTTAGTACTGGTTTCTTGTCCCTTTTGGTGCAGTCGGAAATGCCGAGTTACTGTTCCATGAGCCGCTTCCGACTCGAGTGTTTTCCCATCAGCGGACAGCTGAACAAAACATATCATATCAAGACTTTCATTTGCAAAGAAAAATTGAATATTGGCTTTCGGTTAACGATACAAACCAAAACGGAGGTCATGAGGCCTAATGAGCCAAACCCTACATTTAGAAAAGAATAAAGAAAGGAAGCATTAAGTATCTTAGTTGCTGTATCGATACAAAAATAATAATTTTAAGAACTATATTTTTTAATTTATACCTTGGGCAAGAAGATCGCTTTGAACATCACCGTCGTAGTTTTTGCAAGCCCAGACATAGCCACCTTCACTTTTGACTGCGTAAGCCACCATGTCATCAATCAACCGGTGCTCGTACCTAAACCAACAGTATTATTCACATATTACCTTTAATGAATATGTAAAGAAAAAGGACGCAGAACACAATTTTTTAAGAAAAAGGACCAGATTGAGTGCTCTTCAAACTTTTGCTTCCAATTCGCCTCATAAACTTCTTGAAATATGTCCTTAAATCTGTATTGTTCCACCACATATTAAAGCAGCTCGCTTGCTGAAAAGTGAAACCCAGACTTCAAATCACCAAGAAGATAAAAACAAACCTGCCATCATATTTCTTGAGAATTGTGTTCTTGGTGCTCAAGTATAATGGCCATTTCTTAGTTAATGCCATCGCCATAGATGACTCAGCAAAAGCTCTAATTGACTGGCATGTCACAAAACCAGCATGGTTGTCAGAAACCAAAACCATGCCAAAACTAAAGCCAGTTACTAAAAGAGACAGACCTCATCTACGTTGTACATAGCAAGTGCGACACCTGGGCCCTTGAAATCATATACATCTAGCTCCACAGGTGCGTTTCCATCTTCTGGGACTAATTAGACAAGAGATGTATCCACTTAGAATCTGAACTATATGATTGAAGAATCCTCATTGTCTAATGAATATAGTTTGGTATGATCTTACCAAAAACCATTTTCAACTTTCCTGGCCCTTTAATTACTGTATCAGTGGCACGATACTGGTCACCAAAGGCATGTCTACCAATGCATATAGGCTTTTCCCAACCTATAAAGACAAAAGATTTGAGTTCTCATTTGGTATCTCAAAACAGATCCTAACACAGATTCATAACAAGGCAAATAAATTTACCAGGAACAAGCCGGGGGATATTGCTGCACATAATAGGTTCACGGAATACGGTTCCTAGAAAATATAGAACACTGTGTAAGAAATGTGTAGATACTAGATTGTAAAAGAACCTGCTAACAGGATAAAATAAAAAGTCGCAAGCAATTTAACCAAGATATTCCTATTCAGCAAACATGCATTGTTTTTTGACAATACAGAGACAAACCATCTAGAATGTTTCTGATCGTCCCATTAGGACTCCTCCACATTGATTTCAGTCCAAACTCCTTCACTCTACCCTCATCTGCCAAAAATAACATACAGAAGATGTAAAAATGCTTCCTCTGATCGGAACAAGCAGCATATGTGTTGCGATTTGCGAAGGACATCACATACCAGGAGTTATAGTGGCACATTTGATAGCAACATTGTACCTGCAAACATAAAAGTTTTAAGCGCGAAATCAGCTTATTTCACATAGAAATTAAAATGTTTTCTGTTACTAAAAGAATCTAAACCATAGAAAATGCAAAGAATCAATAGCACTTACTTAAGAGCTGCTTCTGCACTTTCAACTGTAACCTTGTCATCAGTAGCATCGCGATTCAGAATCCCCAAGTCGAAGTACTTAATGTCCAAATCCAGATAAGGAAGAATAAGCTGCAAAGACAAGAAATCAGACATGTGAGCTCTGTCAAAAAAAAATGAACCAACTGTTGCAGACTTGGTGATAAATTACATCCTTACTTTCTCCTTTATCATACTCCATATCACCCTCGTCATTTCATCGCCTGAATTTCCACAAAATATAAACAAATTAGAAACATTCTCAAAGATACCAAATTCAGTAAGAACATAAACAAATGACTTATACCAATCCAACCAATTATCTGGAAACTACGATCAAATGTAAGTAAGGAACACTGATTGCGCAAAGAATCTCACCATCCATTTCAACGATAGGATTCTGAACCTGAATTCTATCAGAACCGCCTGAAGAAGCAAAACATCGAACAGCTGATGCGCGATGAAACTGAACGGGAAAAGTCACGCGATTCCTCGAAGCGCCACTAGAGAATATACCGGAACTAAGAAATCTCGAAGAAACGAACGAAGACGATAAACCAGCAGAGGTTGAAGAAGATAACATGGCGGTGAGGCTGGCACGGTACGTGAAAACGCCGTGCGTGAGCTTATTCAGCATCCGAGACTCCGACCTCAACCCAAACTCTCAACTTCGATCACTGAATCAGTGAATCTGCAGCTTTCGGTCGGCAAGTTTATTGCTAAAGTGTGCTCTGAGCTCTCTAATAATCGACGATTCCGGCGAAAAGGCAAGGTAAACAAGAAGGAAAAGAGAGCCGTATAGATTATTTCAGTAGGCCCAACATAAGGCCCAGTAAATTTTTCTGTCTATATAAACCCAAACCGGATTTGCCGGTTCGAAGGTACCAAATCTGTAATATGGTCCGGTTGGTCTCAATGTCCGATTTGATTTGAAAAAAGGAAAGCGAAAACCCTACTTAGAGGTTTTATTTCTTTGTCTGGTCAGATTTATTGTTCTTCCTTCTCACAAAACATTATTACCCAAACTCCATTATCAGCTCAAGTTCTTAGCTTTCTTCGTGATTATTCCTCTGTGAGTATTTCTGTCGTTTTTCGCTATTGTTAAACTGTTTCTTTCAGCTTTTTATCTTATAGAAGCTGGTAATTGTGTTTGGTTCCAGTTTTTTACCCGCTTGTATTAAAAAATTGTGTCTCTTCGTTGAAGTTAGGACTTTTGGATCCGTGAATGGGATTTTTCTAGCTTTTTTCTTAAATTTTAACTTAATCAAACTTTAAATTGTTTTTCTTCTGTGCATCTAAGCTAATTCATTACAATGATTTTGAATCTCAATGTGTTTGATTGGCTGTGCAATATTGCGTAGAATGCGTAGCTTTGGATTGATAGCTAGATTGGGAATATATATCGTGATTTGTGAGAATTCATTGTTTTCTGAGTTAAAAAGTGTGTTGTTTAGTAATTAACAATGAGACTTGGAATTGCAGAGCAGAAGCTGGAACTCAATCTACAAGTGATTTCATAATCTCAAGATGTTACCAACTGAGTCAAAGAAAGCCTTTTCATTCAAAAGGTGTATTGAAGATGGGGACTTAGTTATTGTTTACGAAAGACATGATGTGATGAAACCAGTTAAAGTAAGTAAAGACGGTGTGCTTCAGAACCGTTTTGGTGTGTATAAGCACTCGGATTGGATTGGGAAACCATTAGGGACGAAAGTATTCAGCAACAAGGGTAAATTTGTGTACCTGTTGGCTCCTACTCCTGAACTATGGACATTGGTTTTAAGCCACAGGACTCAAATTCTTTACATTGCGGATATTAGCTTTGTGGTTATGTATCTAGAAGTCGTGCCTGGCTGTGTTGTTCTTGAGTCAGGCACAGGTAGTGGTTCGCTTTCGACCTCACTTGCTCGAGCTGTGGCTCCAACTGGACACGTTTATTCATTTGATTTCCATGAGCAGCGAGCTGTCTCTGCAAGGTAGAAACTTTCGTTTTCTTTAGCTATCTCGTTGTGCTTTTCTTTTGAAGCTATAGTATTTATTCATCCTTTACTTTACTTTGCAACAGGGAAGATTTTGAGAAGACGGGCATAAGTAGTTTAGTAACCGTAGAGGTTAGAGACATTCAAGGAGAGGGTTTTCCTGAGAAACTGTCAGGTTTGGCTGATTCTGTGTTTCTAGACCTTCCACAGCCTTGGCTTGCGGTTCCTTCTGCAGCAAAGATGTTAAAGCAGGATGGAGTTCTATGCTCTTTCTCACCTTGCATCGAGCAAGTACAACGGACTTGTGAAGTCCTCAGATCAGATTTCATTGGTAAGTTTATTCTGATTTACAACATCTCTTTCTACTTTCTTCTCCAACTCAAACTAAAAGAGCTCTAGATCTACACATTATCCGAATGCTCTTGCCTTGGAAGGATCCTAAAAATCAAAGTACTAAAGTAGTGAATTTGGGACTGAACCTCTCCTCGATTTTCAAATCCTAGTGGCTAGTACTAAAATCATGTTGTATAGACTGAAGTTCTGTTCTTTAGTCTACAATTTTTTCCAATATGTATCATCGACTTTCTATGGTCACACATCTTTGGATTAATAAGTCGAAAGGATTGCTTTAAGTAGATAAGTATCTTTAGAGAAATAGTTTGACATTCTTTGGCCTTGGAAAGTCAGGGGAATCAAAACCAACTGTCATAGGCATATAAGTCCTTATTTCCTTGAGAGTTTCATTCTTTCTTATACCGGTTTTTGCTCATGATGAGTTTGTTTTTTGCAGAGATAAGAACGTTTGAGGTGCTTCTCAGAACATATGAAGTGAAGGAAGTGAAAATGGATACCAGTAGCATGGTTGGTGAGAGCCACGAGGAGGACAATGAAGGAATGAGGCCTTGCAAGAGAAAGCACCGTTCAAACGAAAACGACACTGTTTCACAGGACAACTCTTCTAATGCTTCTTCAGTCGTCATGGCTCGGCCTTGTAGTGAAGCAAGAGGTCACACCGGTTACTTAACGTTTGCAAGACTCCAATGTCTAGCTTAGTCCAAATTCTCCAACTACATTATGATATTCATGTATTAGATATTTTCATGATTTGTCTTATTACGCTTTCTTTTTGTTAAAAAAATAATTGCTGTGAATTTGTTTCTAGAATACAAAATTCGAAATTTGGTAATGACAAAACCAAAATCCAAAATTTTGAAATATGATAAATAGTAGTTTCTAGAGATAAATTGTTCTACAAGTAATATATAAATAGAAACGCGTTTCCTTTTCTCGATGGGAGAAGGAGACATGTAATGCACTCTATAAATATCGAAAACGTCTGTTTAATTTTCTTTCTCTTACAATTGTCTATTCACAAACCCTAGAGATCCATTCTTCGAAAGCCTGAGATCAAAATCCAAATTCTTTTTTCCTCTTCTTATAATTTTCCCTTTATCCATCAAGAAATTATGTGTCCCTTGAGATTTGTATTAGTGTTCTTCTCGGCGGTACTCGCAGGATATATCGCGTGGAGGACGGTGAATTCTACGCCGGAACTATTCTCAGACGAGTTATTACAAGCCGAAGCCAAGGAAAAACAAGGACTCGATTTCAAGAGAAAGATGGATAATGGGTTATGGACGTTCGTTGATATGGCTAGCGGAAGATACCTTTGGAGAAATCTCAAGGAGATGCGTCAGAGAAGTCAATGACCGATATAAACAAAGTTTCGCCTGTTTGGCTTCTGATATGTAGAAAGTTGAGAACAAGAAAAATTGTTTCTTCGTTTTCGTAAATCTTGTCCGAATTCATCTGAATTTGGTAGTTTCATTCATTCTTTAATTTGGTATTCATGTACTTGAATTTCATCGTTCGTATAAATAAAGAAACCTTATTCTTCCCGCCAACTCTAATATATTAATCTGAAGGTAAACGAACGAACTAGATGATAGAGATCATATCAAACCCACAAATTTAACCATAACCAACCTTAATACATAATTACATACTAAAGAGTAAAGAGTTAACAAATCTTGTAAAACAAGTTGATAAAGCCTTTTACAAAGCTTAAGTCTTAAGATGTGAATAGCTTAGCTTGTGGCTTAGGCCATTCACATCGGTAATGATATGAGTAGATTGGAATTTCTTTATACATAATTTTGTTTTTCTAAAGTAAAAACATATAGAGGAAATTATGGCCTACTTTCAGAAGGTTTTGGCTAAAAAAAAGAAACCAAACTTATATAGAGAGATAGAGATTTAGGACAACAAAAAGCACCATATAATATAAGTTTTCATTGTTCATATAGTCCTAAATCCTAATTAGTTATGCTTTTGTTTCTGCAATTCTGCTTGGATATGTTTGTATAACTTTCTTGTAATTTGGATGACCAACTATTGTATCTGATTTCATATCAATGAATGAATCAGATGTTAAAAAAAAAAAACTTGATTCAATCTGTATAGAGTGATTTTTAAGGGACTACAATAACATGGGCCCAAATAAATGTTTAAGATAAGCTAAGAGAAGATTAAGCCCAATAAGGAATTGAGAGGGCCCTCGATATTATATTAAAAGAAAAGAAATGTAGCTGGAAACGAACCGGCACGGATTTCACTCCTTACTTTTCTCCACTCCAGTCTCTCTCTTTTCTGCGTTTCCTCTTCTCTCTGTGGCGTAGAGTTATAGAGAGGAATTTAGGTCTTCTTCTTTGGTTTTTCCTTTGCTCTTCATTCTCATACTCTCTCGACAGTGAAATCAGGTTCTTGTTTTTTTTCGTAGACCTACATTTTTCGAATTTCGTTTTTTTCTTCGTGCCGAAATGTCGATATCTCTCTTTGTCTTTGCCGTACCATTTTCTGTAGTTGGGGATTTTAGCTGCATTTTTTATTTTCCTTAGGTTCTGGGTTATATTTCTCTGTTTGTTAGTGTCTTCTCTTGTTGTCTGAAGAGTAACGAGGTCGAATCTGTTCTTCTGCATGTTAGGGTTTTTGTTGGCGTTGTGTCTCAACCTGTGGTGTAATGAGATAATCAGAGACCCTTTTGTGAAAAAGTTTCGCTTTTGTCTTCTTTCCGTCTATATGTTTGGTGTGTGTTTCTCGACTTAAAAAATCCATGCTTTCTGGTAAAGTGATGGTCTTTGTCATTGGGTTGCTTTGCTTCTGTTGATAGTTTCTTCTGGTGTTGTTTTGTTTTTGTTTTCTGATAGTGATGTGAATTGCAAAGTTCTGTTTTTTTTCCCTGTTGATCGTTTAAATTTTAGCTATTATTGGTTTCGACATGTTGTTCTTCCAGGAATTTGGTATGGCTGCTACTGCTTCTGCAATTCGTTACGCTCCTGAGGATCCGAATCTCCCTAAGCCATGGAAAGGTCTTGTGGATAGTAGAACTGGGTACCTCTACTTTTGGAATCCAGAAACCAATGTTACTCAGTACGAGAGACCGGCTTCTTCCGCTCCTCCCAAGCTTGCTGCTATTCCCGTAAGCTCTTCGGTTCAGACTAATCAGCAATCTTCTTCTGGATTTAACTCTGGCAAGGAAGATGATAAGTATGGTAGGGGCAGTGATGGGCCTAAGTCTGACTCTGGATCAAGGTTTAATGAGGTACTAACTTATGGCTGTTAATGGCTGATTTCTATCCTTTGTGCTCTCCAAACGTCATAATTTTTCATTTCAATTTGTTTGCCACACTGGATTTATCCCTCTTGGTCATACTGCATCTTCAATTTCGATTTCATTTGGAACAGGCTGGAAGAACTGGACCTATATCTTCTAATGATGCTGCTAGTGGACTAGGGAATGCTTCATCTGGTGGCTCATCTGCCAGAGGGCCTCCTTCTTCAGCCGCAGGAAATGAATTGTCCCCAGAGGCCTATTGCCGCAAACATGAAATTACTGTCAGTGTAAGTATCTATGAGACATAAATCTCTCTCTGGGTTGCATTTCTTCATTTCTCCTCCGTGGTAGCACACAGAATTAGTTGCATCCATCTTCTTTTCATGTACTCTGAAAGTTTCATTTGCGGCTCTACCTATGTGGTGACAGGCTAATAATGTTAACGTATTATTTAAGTTTGATTTCCTTTGAGTACTAACCATTAACTATACAAGTTTATTTATCCTACTGAACTCTGAAATTCATTTTTCAATTTCGTAGGGAGGCCAAGTACCACCACCTCTAATGTCTTTTGAAGCCACTGGTCTTCCCAATGAGCTTCTGCGGGAGGTATGAAATCATCAGGCTCCTATACCATCACTCTTTTTTTTTGTTGGGGGAGTAAACATGTCTTTTTTCACATTGCTCTGATATTTAGCTAGACTATTTTAATTTATTTTTTATCTGTTGGATTCAGTGATTTATGAGGGAGCTATTTTGTCTAATGTCACATAATTATTATGTCTGCAAGCTTTAGCTGTTATTGTTGGGAGGTAGTGAGACTTTATATATTATATATATTTGTATAGTCCTCTGCTAGTGAGCTGGACTATTTTGAGTATTTTTTTTTTGTTGAATTTAGTGATTTATGGAGATTTATCATATATGCCAGCCATACTTGTCTTTTGAGTGTTTTATTAATTGAGATTTTGCAAATACTGGAGGGTTTGCGTTTAGTAGTGTCCCAATTTTATGCCATATGCGCTCTCTTTTGTCCCAGGTGCGATATTTGCTCTTGGAGGAGCTAATGTCGTACGCTGTGCCACTTCTTTGGGGTTCTTGCAAATTATTTGGAGTGCCCTTTTTGGTGGACCAAATTTTTTGGTAAGGGATTGCAAATTCACCCAAAGCTTGTGGCAGAGCCTGTTGATGTTTTATTTTCCCATTTGGTCCAGACAGAAGTAGAGGTGTCCTCCTGCTGCAGGTTTCAACAGCTATCTTGTGTTGCCTGCAAACGGGAGGATGGTGCTTCTTCTGGCTCCATAAGCACAGTAGATTTTTGGTGTTTCTCTGCTGAAAAGGATATCCTGGTTTGTTGTTTTGCCAGGTATACAGTGCAGGATTCTCAGCTCCATCTCCAATTCAAGCTCAGTCATGGCCAATTGCGATGCAAAACAGAGACATAGTAGCCATTGCTAAAACAGGCTCGGGAAAAACTTTGGGTTACTTGATTCCTGGTTTCATGCATCTCCAACGGATCCACAATGATTCACGAATGGGCCCAACGATCTTGGTCTTGTCCCCTACTAGGGAGTTGGCCACACAAATCCAAGTTGAAGCTCTGAAATTTGGCAAGTCATCTAAAATTTCGTGTGCGGTAAGTGAAAATACTTGAATACATAAGTACTGAACATGCTACTTGAGAAGTGTCTTATTGAGTGTTTTTGTCAATGTATATTTGTAGTGTTTGTATGGTGGAGCACCCAAGGGTCCTCAGCTGAAGGAAATAGAAAGAGGTGTAGATATTGTTGTTGCAACTCCCGGGCGACTGAATGATATCCTTGAAATGAAGAGAATCAGTCTGCATCAAGTATCTTACCTTGTGCTGGACGAGGCAGATAGAATGCTGGACATGGGGTTCGAACCTCAGATCAGAAAAATTGTGAATGAGGTTCCCACTAAGCGTCAAACCCTCATGTACACTGCAACATGGCCAAAGGAGGTGAGGAAAATCGCAGCTGATCTTCTTGTTAACCCTGCCCAGGTCAATATTGGTAATGTTGATGAGCTTGTGGCGAACAAGTCCATTACTCAGGTCTGGGTTTGATTTCGTTTTGTTACTCATTTTAGTTTGATTATCTTGACATAATAACAGGAATGGATCTGATAGCTTCTTTAATTATTTATATGATACAGACTATTGAAGTCTTAGCACCGATGGAGAAACATAGTAGGTTAGAGCAGATATTGCGCTCTCAGGAACCGGGTTCCAAGATTATAATTTTCTGTTCAACCAAAAGGATGTGTGATCAACTGGCAAGGAACCTGACCCGTACGTTTGGAGCTGCTGCTATACATGGAGACAAGTCGCAGGCTGAGAGAGACGACGTACTGAATCAATTTAGAAGTGGTAGGACTCCTGTTCTTGTTGCAACTGATGTAGCTGCTCGTGGACTTGACGTTAAGGACATAAGGTATGAATATGATTCCAGTTTCAAATTCAACCATCAGAATTATAGAAGCATATGATCCGAATGTAGAAATTTGATTCACAGGGTGGTGGTCAACTATGATTTTCCAAATGGAGTAGAGGATTATGTCCATAGAATTGGAAGAACTGGAAGAGCTGGAGCAACCGGTCTAGCTTACACCTTCTTTGGAGACCAAGATGCAAAACATGCTTCAGATCTGATCAAGATCTTGGAAGGAGCAAACCAGAAAGTTCCTCCACAGGTCCGCGAAATGGCTACACGTGGTGGTGGTGGAATGAACAAATTTCGTCGCTGGGGTACACCTTCCAGTGGTGGTGGTGGCGGCCGTGGTGGCTATGGTGATTCTGGTTATGGTGGTCGTGGTGAGTCTGGCTATGGTAGTCGTGGTGATTCTGGTTATGGTGGTCGTGGTGATTCTGGTGGTAGAGGAAGCTGGGCTCCTTCACGTGACAGGTAAATTAAAGATAAACGACTCAGCTAGATCTCTTGATTCTTTTTCTCATTATTAACTTTAAATCGGTTTTTGGTGGTTGAAGCAGTGGCAGCTCAGGATGGGGAAGAGAGAGAAGCCGTAGTCCTGAGAGATTCAGAGGAGGTCCACCGTCCACTTCATCTCCGCCTCGCAGCTTTCATGAGGCGATGATGATGAAAAATAGATAAGTCATTGGAATCTAAACCAGATTGGGGCAATATACATATAGAAGAGCCTCTTTCTCTTGGGGTAAATTATTCATTTTGTGGTGTGTGGACCGAAGCTGCTAGTACTTTTTAAAATCATACACACCTGAAGGATACTCTAATGTTTTGGTCTACGAGAAACCTTTTTCTGTTTATATTATGGAAAATAAAGACTCGTTTATGGGTTCTTTCTGTGTTGGTGTTTAAGTAGTGGATGTTTCTCAGCTGATAAATGTTTTAGACCTCTAAATAGGAATGACTTTTTGATATTTTGAAGTAAACAAGTTTGTTTCGTTATTAAGAACTGCAATATCAGTATATCAAAAAAAAAGTACTGCAGTTTCAGCTTACAAGTCACTGACTACTCTTAATTGACTCCTTAACCAAAGTGTCTATACAAATACCCCAAACATATTTCTCCATTAACCCTTCGCATGAAGGAAGGATCAAAGATTATATGATGACACATTTGTCTGGTTGAATACATTACTGAACATCAGTGTTAAGGCAGGGAAGAGAAAAGTGCAAATGCAGTTGCAGATATATTGTCGCAAAAAGCAAAAGAGAGTTAGGTTGACTTATATTATTCAAAAATGTACCTTCATGGCCATATTACATAACAGATATAGAAAAATAAAGTTCAACTAGATTTCATGGAGTCATATCTACTTCAATCTACTTCAGGTAATGTGAATGATCAAGATCCTCTCATCCTCGCACGTACCACCTCTAGAATACGGCAATACTCAAAGAACAACGAAGATTGATCACCTTCAAGACCAACTCGGCTTACCCTATTACCGCCTGCCAGATTGTTACAAGGACTTCCTCCAATTACAAGATCAAATCCACCATATTTCTCCATCAACCCTTCGATTGTGTCATTAGTCAAGTGTTGGATGTCTGAAAACTCGATCAATTCTCCAGTCTGGTTAGTTTGCTCCCAAAAGTCCTTCAAAATATTTCTGTTGACTTTTGAAATCTCAACAGACACAACAAGCTTCATTTTGATTTGGAGACGATGAAGTGCCACTTCCCCACCACCAATACCCGTGAAAAGAGAGAGAACATTGATTCCATGTGGGAAAATGGGCTTCAGGACAGACAGATGATACGCCACAGTATCAACCTAAAACAAGTTCAACCAACCATTAAACCAAGGTATTCAAGCCACCCACCAATGAATCAAATACGCAAAAGACTTTAACTACAAAGAGTATTATTACGCATATGATATGTAAAATTACCTGAAACGAATTTCCTAAGGACTTGAAGCGCTCAGTTCTACTCATGCCTCCACCACGAGTATGATTTTTTGGAAATCCCAGAATACTCTCCATCTCATCTGGCTCGAGTGGGGCAGCTTTGTTTTTACCCACCCAAACCAAATTCCATTTTTTGCACTGGTCAATCACATATCTTTGTACATGCTTAGGCGGTTCTGGTTCTTCATTGTAAGGCTCAAGGGCTACACGAATCCTGTTAGTCAACTGAGCACTACCTGTACAAGTCAAAATGCAATTAAGCTTGGTCCTTTTATCCCATTCTGGCCACCATCTCTTACTCAAAGGAAATGCATCATGGATGGTGTATTTTGGTGGAGGCTGAATCTGAAATCTGTTGTTGATGGGGAGATTGTGGATGTAGCCTCTCTTCCTCGCTGCAACACAGAAATATTTTGAGTCCACAAACTCAGGTGGGATCTCGAACAAGTGCCTGGAAATAGTCTCCCAAACGCCTTTAGGTGTGAGGGCGACATTCTCATAGTAGAAAAAAGGTGGCCCTCGGGCTAACTCTGGAAGCGATCTATGTGTAATGAGTCCGGGCTCGTTTGGAACCCCAAATCCTATCATTGGATTTGGTAGACGAATCGGCTCGTCATCAACAGATGATCTTGGCTCTCCTTTTGACTCAAACCGCCTTTTCTTAATATTATGTCTAGGCTGCATACACCAAATTTCCCAAAATAATCAGTTCCCAAAGGAATTAACTTACAAAAGATAGATTATAAAAAAGGTTTTAACAGTACCTTTTGTTCTTCATGTTCAGTGTAAAACTCACTAAATTCCCTAGCCATTTGAGCAGCACAAAGGAAGTCTGTGAGCTCTGCAATATCCACATTTTCTCCTGAAATTACAATCATATGAGTCTGGATAAGGCAGCAACATACTTAGAGTAAGTAAGAGATATATATTAACATCTGACAACTGTATCATTTAGTGAAATACAATCACAATGCTCAGCAAACACATTTCAAGCCTAAATCACAGAACCAGAGGCTAAAGCCACAATTTGACTATCACATTACACTAAAACTAAGCAATTTGGCTTATGCCACTTCCTCTAGAAGAAACCTGAATAAAAAGGAACTAGTGAACATACAATTTTATCAAGTACTGACAACTTTTATCATTTTGTGAAATACGATCACATTCTCTACAAACATATCTAAGGCGTACATCACAGAACCAGAAGCTAAGACAGAACTAATGACAACTTTCGATTAGTGAAATACAATCAAAATGCTCAGCAAACACATCTAAGGCCTACACCACTAAATCAGAGGCTAAACCAAGCAATTTATACGACGTTGTCTAGAAGAAACCTGAACAAAACGGAACTAAAATTTAATGACAATGGCAATCGTTTAAAATAAAGTTACCACATCTCTCGACAGCTAAAGAAGCTTCAAGCTCTGAGAAACCCATCTTCACCAAAGACCGTATTTTGCTGCCATTTTCATTTGAGTTTGGATCTTTCTGTCATGATTTAAAATAGATTAAGAACGCATAAAATTAGATACATATACAAAATAGCAGTGAGATACATTTACAATTCAAACCTGGGATGCTTAAATATGTTATCACCAACATGAAAGAGTTATACCTCATCATCTGAGTTTAACATATCGGTGTAATTGGTATCATCATCACTTGATGACCAGTCAATGCCATCTTCTTCCTCTACTGCTGCTGGCAGTTTCTTAGCCTCCTACAAACCATCAACGAACTTTAAGTACTATTTTTTTAATGTCAAGAGACAGTATATTTTCGTAACATCGCTTACTGGACAAGAGAGCAATGCATTTGCAATTGCTTCCATATTGTCTTCTCCTGCGATTTATAAAGCAAATATCAGCAAAGTGATAAAGTGTTACTTCTTACTTAAGGAGGAGAGAAATCTGTAAGTACCATGTTCTTGAATGGCTTTGACAACTTTTTCTTCATCAAATCCCATAGCAAGGAAATGATCAATAGCCTTGGACTTGGAAGAACCAGCTTCACAGTCGCTCTTCACAAATAAACAAAGGAGAGGATATGAATACTGTGATGACAGAAGCACATGTAAATGACAAGCAACCCAAGAGATCAAAGTATTAGAAACTCACTGAGTATTTGGAGATAGTATCAATTATAACCGAAGTTTCTACATTTGGTCCTGTATAATTATTGGTATCAAGTTACGGATCATATATATCCAGAAAGGAATACAAACAAGAGAAAAAAGCCTCACCAGTTTCCTTGATCGCTCTAGAAATCATCTCAACAGGAAATCCCATGTCAAACAATGTAGCAAAAACCTCGTCTGAGAAGCCCATCTGAACTAAATCAGTTGTCTCAGTAGGAGAGCTCAAAGAACTAGTTGTCTGAAACAAAACAAAAATTCACATAAGCAATGATTCTGCTTAGGCATAAACTTATGACTGTTGGATTGGATCACTTACCACGGCTACACCAGCTAGATTTTCGACCCTACACTGCATTGCATGTATTGGAGATGACCGTGGAGAAGATTGAAAGTTATCAATCTCCAAAAAATCATCATCATCGTTATTCCAAATCACCATGAGTAATACCCAGAGAATTTTTAGTTTGAGCTACAGATTAAGCAGAAGCGCTCCCGCCGCCGGCAAAGATACTGTCGCCGTTGGTGAGAGAGCTTGTATCGTCGTCAGTTTACTGGAGGAGGAAACCGTGAAACAAAAAGTCGGATGATTCTAAAAAAGAAAAAAACAAATTCAGAGTATTGCAATTTAGTCCCTATTCTTTGTACTACTTCAATAATTAAACTACAATGTTTTTAATTAACTAAATCAATAAACATGAATAAATGACACGTTACGTGACACTTGTGGTGCTTAGAGGCAATTTGCGAAACTAATTTTTATAGTCAATGATAATTCATGTTTAGAGGATATTACCAATTACCGTATTTCGTTTGAGGAAGTGAAATTGGTTAAACTTAAACAAGAAACTCTCGTAAATGACACTTTTACACAGAACATAGGCTTTTTTAAAAATAAGTTTGGCTAAGCTTTGAAGCATGAGCTTTGGATGCATGCAATGACACGTGACGAGCGAGAAGTTTATTTTATAATTTAGTATCCAACATAACTGTAGCGACCGGCGAGTCAAAGACCGTCACATACATTACACTAATCATTGTATGTAATAAAGTACAAAGGTTGTGATAAGACAATAAACAACAAAGATACATGAAAGATGAAAGCTAATGATAATCCTGAGAAGCTATCTCCATTACTTAGAAACGATAAGCATATTATATGCATGTGTACATACACACACACACACATATATATAGAGAGAGAGGAAGAGATTTAGAGAGCGAGGAAGGAACATTGTTTTCGGGCGTGGTCAGGTATAAGCTTGGACAACAACTCTAAACTTGCTCCTTTTAGCTCTACATATTTAACAAGAAGCACACACTTTTAGTCTTTGTTAAAACGGAGCATTGGGAAACAAACAAAAGCATATTTGGAGGAGACAGACCTTGAGGTTTAAAGTTGAAGAGAGGAGGCAAGGCACGACCATTAGGAAGACGTGTATTGGGATCACGTAGCTCATCGAAGAACGGGTGAACTATCGCCTCCATCTACAATAACAAGTAAGTTTGAATCAACCAACCAGATATATCAAACATAATGTTATTATGGTAATCACTTCATTGACTTACAGCGGTTGATCTGAGGTTTGGAGAATACTGGAGAAGTCTTGAGACAAGGTCTACAGCTTCTGGAGGTGTACGCTTATGGAATATCTTAAGAACCAACAACAGATTTTTCAATCGTAAGAATATATGGAGATCAATGTTAAGGAAAAACTGATGATGTGTTTGCTTACTTTGTGCCAAGGATGAGCCTTTATTTGCGGGAATTTGAATTCTGTGTAGTTTGGATTCATGCATTTGATTTCCTCCCGTGTTGGTGTTCCAAGAACCTGTAACACACACAGTAAACAAAATGATGGCAATCAATAGCAGGAAATGGAGCCTCTTCATTCCATATAATCAATGATCCACTCTATGTTCAATATAGCAATGGCTAGGATTATGTGTGTTTGTTTAACCAAATTGAAGTACCTTTATTATCTCAACTAGCTGGTCAACTCCACTCTCACCTGGAAATAGAGGCTAACCAAAAGTTGGACAAGCCAAAGATTGGTAATATATAACTTTAGACATCATTCGGTAAATCAAATCATTTGTAAAAGATAAATGGAGGAAAGTTTGGACAGTCATATTACCTGTCCCAGAAGCAATTCAGCAAGAACACAGCCTGCAGACCATATGTCAATTGTTGTTGTATATTCTGTAGCTCCAAATATAAGTTCAGGTGCTCGATAGTAACGGGAGCAGATGTATGAGATGTTTGGCTCGCCTTTAACCTGTTACAGAGGGGCAAAGCTAAAATAGTTAGGACTAGTTAACATTGCATAGCACCATAAAAAGTGCAAACTTTTCAATATGAAAACAAATCAACATGTCTCTTTACAAATGCTATACCAGAACTTTTGCGCTACCAAAATCGCATAGTTTGACCTGATGCGTATGAGGATTAACCTACGAGAAGCACAAGATTGATCAAGCAGAAGCATGTAGACCAATAAAATGTTATGAATAAAATCAACTAAGGATACGAACCAGAAGATTCTGTGGTTTTATGTCTCTGTGGCAGACTCCTACTCCACCATGAATATAAGCCAAAGCTCTGCAAATCTGCACCCACAACAGAAGGAAGAAATCATGGAAACAATGTTGATTAACTCATTGTATTTCAAAAGATGAGAACAGATGTTCTGGTGGGCTGAATAATAACTACCTGATAAGTATAGAGTTTAACATATATAATGGGCATCCTCTGGTTTGCCCGACTATAGTGCTTTGAGACGCGATAGACAGTCTCAGGAACGTATTCAAGGACCAGATTGAGATAGAGCTCATCTTTTTCAGTCGTTGAGAAAAAACAATGCTTGAGGGATACAACATTAGGGTGATCAAGAAGACGCATTGTCTGCAGCTCCCGATTCTTGTATCTCTTGTCTTGCAAAACTTTCTTGATTGCAACAGTTTCCCCCGTTTCTAAACACTTGGCCTGCATATATACAAGTAACAAAATTATCTACATTGAGTCAATGCACCGGCTACTTAGTAAAATCAATTATTCAGGGTAGTTAATCGAAACATCACCTGAAAAACGATTCCAAAAGAACCTTGTCCAACGATGCGCTCTGCCATATAACTTATGGTCTGAAAGGACAAAAAGAAAGAGCTATAAGAGACTTTATCACACGTTACACATCACAGAAACCACAAGTTGTGCGAGATATGGTGTGCCACTCATGTATGCGAATGATCTTTCTATCAACTTCCTATTAACATAGAAATAATGGAAATTCCTCAAAAACAAAAATGTTAAACAAGCTAACCTGTTTAGGCTGACCATTTTTACCACCAATAGTTGTAACAATAATGTGACCTGTTTCAGTTCCATTCCCATCAACCACAGCTGCTTCCATTTCCTACAAGAAACCACCAAACAGCAAGAAGAAAAAACACATTATTAACAACATAAAGTCCAAATTAAATAAGAGACTAAATCTCAATATTGAATCTGAGTTCTTCAACCTTATCATCTTTTATCTTCATCTCATTAATCCCTTCAGGTAATTTTTCAGCGCATATAGAAGCATTGCTTTGTTTTGTAGCCATAGAAGAAGCTGGTAATGTTCCCACAGAAGCCATATGTATTCAAGATCTTTAATTCAATTTGTCAATCTGTTAAGTCCAAACACACAAACAAAACATAGGTTTTTGTTAAATCACTTTCACACAACCAAATTGGAACAAAAATTACTTTAGCACAGAGACAGTGAATAAGATCTAATAAGTAAGAGCTCCCAAAAGCCTAGCTCTACATTTAACAATAGATTTATCCAAAGTTAACCACAACCTCAAACCTCCCTAATCTGTAAAACTAGATGTTTTGTTCCATAATCTCTCAGCGTCAAGCTAAACAAGTTAAACAAACACAAAAAGTAAATCGCCGACTACGTCGTGGCGCCGTCATACCTGAAAAGTCACCGCCGCAATTTCACTCCACCATCTTGTCTACGCAGCAACTAGAGAAGCCCTAGAATAAAACACTTCCTTGCCGAAAATGGCAAATCTCTCTCTTCTTCGTGATGTGTTTTGTCTCGGTGTTTGGTTTTTTCTTCTGATGGCAGAGAGAGAGAGAGAGCGGACCCCAATAGGTAGTTTCAAAGTTTCAGTTGATAGTTAGTTTTGACGTCCGCGCTCTCAAGGAAGAAGAGTATCCGCACACGTGGCGTGTTTTGGTTGGAATTACTAAGACTCACGTCATTTGTGTTGACTGCTTTTAATGGTTTTGAATATCTTTCCTGCGGTTAAGTGTATTGTAAGCTTCTCTAATTGACGGTTAGATTTAGGTCATGAAAAGCCAGAAACTAATCGGACGGCTACTAGTTAGAGGAGTATGAAACGTTAAGCGAAGCGTGGCGTACACAGATTCTCGTTCTTCACTTTTTCGGTATTTGTTAAATTGTGTAATGTTGTTTTGTCAGAAAAGGAAATCTCAATTACGAAATCGCCAAGTCATCACATAAAGCGACAAGATTTAGTTCGCTATTCGATGTCGTGTCTGATTCGACCGTTGGTGTGGTCTTACACGAGGATGGGCCTTAAATGAATATGGGCTTGCTATATACTTTCTCTTAAATGATAAGGCCTGTAACTAGCACTTTTTGAATTTAAATTTTTTTGTCCGAGTAATAAATAATTGCCAATTGGGATTTTAGATAGGAATCACCAATTGTAAATAAATGGTTACGACAAAAGAGTGAATTTCGTACACGATTGACGTTATTCACATAATTGCGTGCAATACAAGTATACAACACGATGCATGTAAAACATTAATATAGAAGTTGACCAAAAACAAATAGTCACTATTAAAATGATTCAATCATACACGCCTATTACAATGCTCTAGATTATAGACGAACGTAGTAAACGTTACATCAAATCACGGGTTAAGAATACACAATGATGAAATTTTCAAATTTTACGTCTTATGCGAGTTGTTGGACTTGGACATACACGAATTCTACGGAGTACTAGAAATATTGTTCATGTGACTTGCGAGTTATGACCACTTCACCGATTTGCCATCCAACATTTTTCCCCCCTGTATAATATATAAAATGATTAAACCATCAAAATATTGCAAAATTAGTCTCACGTTGCAACGTTAACTATCTCATTTAAACCAAAAAAAAGTACCATTACCTATCTTGTACTTATTATATTCAAGATATTGTGAGAAAGAGGACAAGAAATCAGTTACTTGAAAACAAAATCTATATATCAAACTTTCAACTGCCAAAAGCAATAGAAAAATTAATAAAATAGTAACAAGATTAGAAGAACTTCTACAATGAGTGATTATGTTATTCCAATTTTGGTAAGCAATAGGCTTCTCAAGATCATGAAATCAAATAGAATAATTCAACAAAGTTTGTCAACACGCATGGGCTGCATACACCCATACACGTAGCAACGTGCAAATCTTATTATAGCAGCCTATATATCCTTTTACCTGGGGACTCATGCACGTGTATTCAGATCACGAGTTTAATTTCATACACTGGACCTTACTAATATGCTTATAATTAACCAGAAATCCTCAGATGTTGGTTTAAGCTCTCTATAACAATAAACAGAAAACAATATCGAGCATCTTATTGTCTTGCAATTAATGGATCTTTGCAAATATGAGTTGACAACAAAGGATTACTTGATTTTAAAAGATTCAGTGACACCATCGATTTAACATAAATTACGTTGCTTGATTTCAGGAACTAAACATAAATAAGATTATCTGATGATGAGGTTTACGTGACATCTGTATGGCAACTTTTCTTGACTCTTTCGCCATTTCTATTGATGCCTGATACATGGATTTTGGTTTTCATTGAACCGAATAGCTTACCAAGACCGGCTAAGTATCTGACCGGACCTATGCTCTGTTCTAAACGAAAGTAATCAGTTATTTCTAGCGCCTAAAAAACTGTACACAAACCTTCAAAATCAGTAATACATAGCCATTGCATGAAAATTAGAACTAATGCTAGAGAACACACTAAGATATTAGTAGCGACCAAAACAATTTCTAAGTAACACGCCTATTCAACAACAAATCAAAGCCAAATCGTAAGTAAAGATGTTGATGTCAATTTAATAAAATATAGCAAATGAGTAGAAACATGCTTGATTTGAAAAGGAAGAGAGTTCCAAGGCTTTTTGTCCTCATCTAACTGTTTAACTGTATCATAGATTCATTCTCATATGCGTAACAGTGTTTTTTCTCCACTTATAAATATGACCCTCGCTTTACCATTTTATATCATCTCATAATTAAACAAATTCTACCCTAGAAACAAATCGTTTACAATATTAAAGATGTGTAGACTAACATTGAAATGTCTTTCCCTGAACTTTCTCCTCTTAATCTCCTTATTCTCTTCGAGATTCGGGACTTGTGACGCTAGGTACAGTGTATACTGGAAAGGAAACCGAAGGTCTATCGCCGAAGGGGGAAGTTCCGGAACAATCAATGTGCTTGACCATGGCGCAAAAGGTGACGGGACAAGTGATGACACAAAGGTAAGTGAGCATTTCTATTGTTTAGCTGCGTTTCTATCCGTCTCATCGATATATAATGGAACCGTTTGTATCGCAGGCTTTTGAAGATGCTTGGCAGGTAGCTTGTAAGGTGGCAGCGTCAACATTATTAGTTCCATCTGGTTCTACGTTCCTTGTTGGACCTGTTTCCTTCCTGGGAAAAGAATGTAAAGAGAAAATCGTCTTTCAGGTAATTTACTCAAGAACAAAAAAATGTTAATCAAGCATTTCTAGTTATATAATCGTGACTGATGTATTTGGATACTGTGTAGTTAGAAGGAAAGATCATAGCTCCAACGAGTGCTAGTGCATGGGGATCAGGTCTCTTGCAATGGATAGAATTCAAAGCACTTCAAGGAATCACTATAAAAGGAAAAGGGATCATCGATGGACGAGGATCAGTATGGTGGAACGACATGGTAAACAGTTAATTCAATTTTCTTGGCTAAACAAAATTGTGAAAGCTTGCAATGACATCTGCTAACGTTCTTTTTCAACTGTGACAGATGGGTACAAAAATGCCAAGGACCAAACCAACAGTAAGTTTTACCTGAGTAAATTACATGGATATTGCCAAATTAAAACCAACATTTATTTTGGATTCACCATGGTTGGTATGTAGGCTTTGAGGTTCTACGGGAGTAACGGTGTTACGGTCAGTGGAATAACCATACAGAACAGCCCTCAAACCCACCTCAAGTTTGATAACTGCATAAGCATCCAAGTTTCTGATTTCACAACTTCATCCCCTGGAGATTCCCCAAACACAGATGGAATCCACCTGCAAAACTCTCAAGATGCCGTTATATATCGCAGCACGCTGGCTTGTGGTAACCACAGACTCTACTTATTGAAGCTATGATGAAACTTACCACGATGAAGAAATAACAATTCCTTTCATTCTACAGGAGATGACTGTATATCAATTCAAACGGGATGCTCGAATATCAACATACACGATGTAGACTGTGGCCCTGGCCATGGAATTAGCATTGGAGGACTGGGAAAGGACAATACAAAGGCGTGTGTTTCAAACATCACTGTCCGTGATGTCACGATGCATGAAACTACGAATGGTGTTCGAATAAAGTCCTGGCAGGTAAATTCTGTTATTTGCATAACAGAATAGAGGTAAAGACAGCTGAAAAAAAGCATGCGACAACAATTCAAAGATGCTGACAACTTTCTGTTATGTTTAATGATAGGGAGGATCAGGGTCTGTAAAACAAGTTATGTTTTCAAATATTCAAGTCAGCAACGTAGCCAATCCAATAATAATAGATCAATATTACTGCGATGGTGGCGGATGCCACAATGAAACTTCAGCAGTCGCTGTATCAAACATAAACTACATAAACATAAAAGGTACCTACACCAAAGAACCTGTACGCTTTGCCTGCAGTGATAGCTTGCCATGCACAGGAATCTCACTGTCGACCATCGAGCTTAAGCCAGCCACAGGAAAAGCAAGTTCACTTGATCCTTTCTGCTGGAAAGCACACGGTGAACTGAAGACAAAAACTCTTCCACCAATACAATGTTTGAAAACAGAAAAGTCACCGGAAGCTGCAAGTCGGTCTAATAATGATGCTTGCTGATATTAGAGTAAGAAATTATGTAGAAATGTTAAGATAGGCCACACATTATACGAATAAAGAAGGGTTTGATTCCCTTCCTTTGTCTTATACTAGTTTTTATAAATCATTTGCAAACACAATGTAATATATGGCATGCAATGTATTGCATTCTGTTATAGACAATTGGAAGTTATTGAGTTAGTCCCAACCCATAGCCTAAGGAAGGATTTCATCTGTGAAGCAACAATCTAACAATTATGACTATTTGGACCAGTTATGATAGAACACATCACAAGTAATATACTTCTTCGAAGAAAAGTAATGTCATCTGAGGGATGCAAAGAAAGTATATAAAATGAGAGCTAAACAATATATCAAAAGTCTAATTACCAACACATGTAAACAACTAACGCATTTTACTTTGTAACAACGGATAAACCACGACATGGTTCAACTTAGTCGGCAAGAACATTCTTAACGCAGTTCCAAAGCTCAAGCTAACAGCACAAGACAGACAAACTGAAGAAATATATTACTCAGACCAAAATAAGATTCTGAAATATATGATCTGTGTCTCAACCGTACATCCTATTTGGGAGATTTGCATCACATAATGTGATGTGCTCCTCTAAATTTAAAAAGCAAACGTGTCTCTTGTCATTGTCTGCTTCCTATACCATAGTAAATTCCTGCAGTGGAAATTAAGTAGAATTTTTCAGGAAAAAAACCCAAGAGAACAAAGAATAAAACCTCAACTCAGAAAAAACAGTTGTACTCATATCCTACACGTAGATGAAAGGAATTTGAGCGAGAATGTCTCATCAACGTTTGCCAAAACCAACTCCTGCTTTCCTTTTTTGTCGTGCTTCTACTCTTTCAGGGCTTGGCAATCCAGTTTTTTCTTCGTACTTCTTTTCTAGGGCCTACAGTACAAAACTTGTCAGGAATATTATAGAATTACGATGATAACAAACATTTTAAGACAATAGACTACTGAATGAAAAGATGTTCACCAAAGTCACGAGTCACTACTAACATACAAATGGTAATTTTATCCACGAAATTTAACTAGTGGTTATTGTAGCTTTAGACTCTGCCCTGCTACAGTTTTACTCACCTCTAGCTCTTCACGAATGCTATCAAGAACTTGATCCGTCATTCTGTCAAAGAAGAGAACTCCCTGTAATTTGAAGAATGTTCCATCAGACCGAAATGAAAGCTTGAAAGTGATACTCACATACAGTAACACAAAATACCTCCATGAAAACAAGTAAAAGTGAACAAAAGTACTAAAGAAGATAAGGCCCGTGAGTAAATGATGACACTTTTCAATGTCGAAACATCAAAATATAAGTGACTGCAGCCATTCAACTGTACATAGATGTACTTTCTGTGTTGTCATTGCTATATTTAATCAAGCAAAGTTATCAAAATAAAAGTGGAGAACAAACCTCCAGATGGTCGTATTCGTGCTGAAAGATTCGTGCAGGTAAACGTGATAGACTGATTGAAAATCTTTCACCAGTAATATCCCTTGCATCAATCTTGACAGATTGTGGTCGCTGAAAGCAAAACCAACCACATAAGAACCGGTTTCCAAGAAACAATGAGCAATAATAAGGTTTAAGTAATTCAGTCAAGAAAGGGTGGACATACAACAACTTCAGCATAGATCCCCGGGAAGGAGAGGCATCCTTCATCAAACGGTACTAATTTATCGGAATATTTCTTGATTTTCGGATTTACAAGGACAATTTCTTTTCCTTCTCCAGGCTCTCCAGCTGGATTAAACACCATGAGTTGAACATTGAGACCTACTTGTGGTGCTGAGAGCCCAATGCCATCCGTTCTGTCCAATAGCCATATGTAATCACAGTATCACTCTGTTATTAAGTACTAAGTTACTTACATTATAAGGAGGACTTACTTGTACATAACATCAAACATAGCATCAACCAAGTTCTTTAAATTCTCGTCAAAAATATCAATCCTCTTGTTCTTAGCCCGTAGTATAGGATCCGGATACTCAACAATCTTCAAAGGCGTCTCAAATTGAACATCAGTAGCTTCAACATTATCACAAAATTACAATCATACATAAACAGTACATGCTCATAGAGTAATCAATAATAGATAAGCAAGTCTGTTACCTGAAGCTACTTTATCGTCTTTACGCGAGACGCGCTTTACTTCTGCGCGGACCGAAGATGTCAGAGGACTGGTCCGGTTCACAGTAGAGCAGAACGTGACCGTGGATTTGAGCCGACCATAACCGGCAGAGAGAGTAGTAGCTCGGCGAGATAAAACCGGTAGGAGTATGCGAGAGAGTGGTGGAGCTTGGAGGAAGCAGTTACAGACGGCCATGGCTAGAGAGGAAGAGTAATTTCAGACGAAGCGGAAAAACTGAATTTTGTGTGGAGAGTAAGTAAAAGATTGAGTAGACCATTTTGTAATTCTGCTTTTGTTTAAGGTGCAATTCCGAAATATTTATATTTTATAAGGACGATTTTTAAAACCAATATTCTATTATTAGAGCTTTTGTGAGGAGAGACATTTTCTCTTTCGAAACTCGCGGCTTGCTCTACAACAGGTCCTTCTTTGGAGCTTCTTCGAAAGGTAAACAAACTCTCACACCATTCATCGATTCAAGTTCTGTATCATCGTTTCTCAAAATCTCTGGTATATTGATTTTCTCGGTCTTTGATCTCCATCTTTCTTAAGAGTATCAAGTGATTGATCGATTGATTTATCTGGTTTATACGTTCTTCTTCTTTTTGTTCATGGTCTAAAGGTGTTATTCGTCACTTGGCTTTGTTCAAGGATCTCATTATCTATATTTTTTTTAATCTATACGAACTTTGTTGTTAAGGTTTTTTGGAATGTTAACGTGATCGTGTTTATCAATAAAGATTTAGTGTTTCGTGTTTCTTTTGTTGGTCTTCAGTTATACAGAGAATTTCTTTAGAGTATTGTGGTTTGCTTTGGATGTAGGTGCTAGCTAAAGGAAAAAAATGGGGCTTAATTTCACAAAGTTGTTCAGCCGGCTTTTTGCCAAGAAAGAAATGAGGATTCTGATGGTAGGTCTTGATGCTGCTGGTAAGACCACTATCTTGTATAAGCTGAAGCTTGGCGAAATCGTCACTACCATCCCGACCATCGGTAAGGTTTAAGGATTCCTTAAATCACAGTGTCTGTCGATGTGTACACTTAGATTAATATTTTATGTGTTTCTTACCTGTGTGTAATCCTCCGCTACGGATTTTATGTAATCCTCTTCTGCATGGAAGTTTTGTTTCTTAAAATTTAATGTTAAGGAGGGTTTCGTTTCCAGGATTCAACGTGGAGACTGTTGAATACAAGAACATCAGCTTCACTGTTTGGGATGTGGGGGGTCAGGACAAGGTACATATTTAACTCTTGCCATGTTTATGGTATACTGTCCTCGTGATGCTTTATGCTCTGCTCTGGTTTTGGTGTGACTAGTAATGATCTTTCATAAAACCTGGTTATTCATATCGTGCAAGCTCAATTTGAAATTTTAATCTCCACGTCTAGTATCTATGAGTGTTTGTCGTCTTCTTTTTTTGTCTGATATTTGACATTAAAATGCACTTCCGTAAAAACATAAACAGATTCGTCCCTTGTGGAGGCACTATTTCCAAAACACTCAAGGTCTTATATTCGTGGTTGATAGCAACGACAGGGACCGAGTTGTGGAAGCGAGGGATGAGTTACATCGCATGTTGAATGAGGTTTGCCTTCTTTCTAGTTTTCTCTTGTTACACAGTTAGACTGAAACAACTTCCTATAATTTGATTTATACCATGTTTGTAGGATGAACTGAGGGATGCTGTCCTTCTTGTGTTTGCAAACAAACAAGATCTTCCCAACGCAATGAATGCTGCAGAAATAACTGATAAGCTTGGTCTTCACTCTCTTCGCCAACGCCATTGGTAAAGTTATTTTCTTTCTACAAAGTTTTTCATTAATTAATGTGGTTAGATTGAAAAATAAAAAAAAATGTGGTTAGATTGATCACATTGTGATAACATGTATCTTATGTTTTTTTCTTTTAACAGGTACATTCAAAGCACTTGTGCCACATCTGGAGAAGGTCTCTATGAAGGCCTTGATTGGCTCTCCAACAACATCGCTACCAAGGTAAATAACTTAAATATCCCATTTTAAAACTAAGTAGAAATTTGAAAGGAACACTCTTTTGAAAGTATTGATGCACTTAAATAACATCCTTAGGGGTTTTAGATTATATCTATATATACAGTTTTGGAGACATTTAGAGGAAAAAATCATTATTCATGAATACTGATCAAACCTTCATTTTGATTGAGTACTGAGTAGGCATGATGAAGCTGAACACTTTTTGTCCTTGGAGACCATTAGTGATTGTGGAGAAGAAAGAAGTATTATGTCTGATTTTACAACGGTTTATAGCATCCATCCGTTGATGCTTGTGTCATTGTGTGTTAAAACGTCAAAAATGGATTTGTGATAGTTTTTACTTTTACCTTTTTGTTTGTTTCTTCTAAACTTATGGAAATGTTCTTCCTAGCTAAAGAGTAGATATGATACCTTTTCCTCCTTATATAGAAGGTTTTTACAAATTCTCTCAGTTTATAGAACCCTAATAAAACCAAATCAAATACACTATGCATGAGGGCTCAAATGGTCCAACAGAAGAGTAAGTAGATTCATGTTCCAACAAACTTGGACAAATATGAGAGCCAATATGGTAATTTTCAAGAAACTCAACTTGATCTCGAATTTGGAAGAAGCTTTAGGTAGCATTAGAAAATCCGTGGTGAGTCGTAGCTTTTCCTTGTGGTCTTTTGGGGATGCGCCAACGTTAACGAGCTCAAGACATGACAATTCCTCCAAGAAACGCTTCATTTGCTCCACCTCTTTGATACTTCCTTAGTACTCAGTTAATACTAGGACCATGATGATAAACGAGAACATCCCAAGAAGCATTTGCAATCAGATACAGCAGACCAGACATTGGATAGCCATATATGAAAGACATTGAAGAGTCTAAGATTACACAACAAATAAAGGAACTTTTTGTTTTTATGTTTCGAGAATGGAGACTAAACACGAATATATATGATGCTTTGTGTGTGTAGTATCATCGAATAACATCTAGAATTACAGATGCACTTACTAGATCAATCAAAAGAGTTTTTTGTAACGTTTTTCTTCTTCTGTACTGCAACACACCCATTTATTGTCTCTCAAAAGCTTGCGGGATTCAGCAGACATGAAATCACCGCATGGTTTTGCGTTGCTTTTGAAATTTAGTCATCAGCTGGATCTTGTGGAGATTCTTCAGCAGTGCGTTTGATTGTGATGACTGGGCATTCTGCATGCTTCACACAAAATTCACTCACTGTTCCAACAAATACCCTGTCCAGTGGTAAACAAATGTGAACTTGATCAATATCTGTGATTTCAAGCTCAAGCAAGTACAAGAGCTAATGACGATTCTCGGTGCAGTATAAAGTCTAAAGCATAAGCAGTGATTGATTTCCATGAGGTGTCATCAATCATCATATGCAAGAAAAAGGTCTCAGGATTTCTAATAAACTCTTGATCTGTATTTTTCCCGAAACCAACAAGTCATTTGAGACTACATAATGACTAATCGATATGGTATAACTGTAAAGCAAGAATAAGTCTTCTTGAGGCGTGTGTGAGGATTGTACATACTTTTGGAATGGGCCGAGACCACGACTTCCCACAACCAGAAAATCTGGCCGGACTCGCCTCACTTCATGGCATATCAATTCTGTGGGATCACCTTTCCTGATCCAAGCCTCGCACCCAACCTACAAGTTCAACAACTACCATGTATCAGAGCCACCAAAAGTTACTGTGATACAAGTGAGGGACATAAAGACAGATATGGATCTATCAATGAGTTTAAAGGAGTCGTTTACCCCAATATCATGACATTTCTTAACGAAAAACTCAAGAAGGTGAAGTCCTTTAGCCTTGTTACGCTCCCTCATTTGTCGGAAATCATCAGGGGAAGCATATATACTGTCCATGTCATCAAAACCTGGTTCCCAATTCATAATCAGAACAAGTAAGATCACATTTATTAATGCTACCTAACAAAAATAAAACTTGGTACATTATTGCATTGCTCCCAATGAAGAGGAAAAACATCACATAAACATGAAGAAAGTCTTTTCCATAATATTTCTTAGAAATCAAAAGCACAATTCTTCTCAGAAGTGGATCTAGATTCTTCTAACTAACCAAAAACAGTTCTTGTCGGTTCTTTGACTTCCATTGAAAACTCTACGACCCTCACAAACAGCTAAAACACTAGAGATCAAGTCTTGAGAACATATACAAACACCTAATTTAGCCTGAATTAATCTACTTATACCCTAAAAAATATCCGTTGAGCATCATCATTGAAACTAATGATCAACAACATTAAGCAGACAGATACAGACTCAAATCCAAGTATCACGATATTCAAAATTCAACGATCGAATGAGAGAGAGAAGTAACCGTCTTCGTCTTGAACTTGAACGTGGAGCAAGAGAAGCTTGAAGCCAGAGGTATTGGACCGAACGATCTTCTTCAGTGTCCACTCGAATGCTTTTTTGCTACTTATCGACGCGTGTGGATAGCCTTTGAGAGTCGATTCATTCACCGCCACCATCACTCGAGTAGGCTCGCTCTCCATTATTGTTTCACTCGACTACTCTCTCGAGCTCTATTGGTTCCTAAAAGAGGAAGGCGGGGAAGCAGGAATGAACTGAATAACAACTATGTCAGGCACAAGCAGAGAGGAAAGGGTATTGTGCGCGGACGGCGCACATTAGAGCACGATATCGTAATAAATTTTGCTGCCGACTAAAATGCGCAGGGTCGGTTTAGGAGCAGAACTTTGTTAGTGGGTCTCTTATCTAGCCCAACTATTCAATCTGTTTATAAACGGGCCCATTGCTATATTTTGGGTGTTATTGGTAGGCTAGCTTCATTTTGTTATATAGTTTGTACTTTATTGATTTAAATAAAAGATTCTAATTGTATAGGGTTTTAAGTATTTAGTGAATATGAGAAAAATCATATGAACTTATAAGTGTTAAGAAATCATCTTCCAATCATACTGAGTATAATTTACTGGCATTATATAGAATTAATTGTAACTAAAAAAATTGAATGACAAAAGCTTTGGAATGTGATAAAAAATCATCAAACTACCAATAACCACTTCCTCTCTGTTTTTTTTTTTTTTCAAAACTAGTTTTATGAATCAAATTATTTAAAGGTATA
>Ga0041059_1000043_pt1 | contig 56506 bp, 25 predicted proteins | sample AraColnosormetaG_FD_56232 | JGI IMG/M metagenome (GOLD analysis project Ga0041059, IMG submission 56232) | Arabidopsis roots microbial communities from North Carolina, USA - Col MF nosort | ecosystem: Host-associated > Plants > Roots > Unclassified | place: USA: North Carolina | collected...
TTTTTTTTTTTTTTTTTTTTGTATATTGTCTGAAATACTAAAATCTTTACATACACAATGAGTGTGATCTATCGTTCATAACCTCTCAAAAGTGCATCAATGTTTGTTCCAACTTTTAGTGGTACCCTTTGGGTTCAAATCATTGTGGAGTTTCCATGTACTTATGAAAGGCTTTTGAAGTGACCTCCAATAATTCGATCCCATTAACAAGACTTCTCCAAAGCCACCTTTCTCTATCATTTTAGTTGAAGCTCTTTTCAGATAATTATAATAAATAATTGATGGGTCCTTTGTCTCTATTATCTTCTTGAACCAACATTGATTACTGCTGGTATACAAAATGCGCATATATTAAAACTTTTGTATGGTTTGTCTAAATGCGTATATATTAAAACTTTATGTAAGAGCATTCAACTATGTAATCAATTCTTTTATTATTATTTATGATTCGTTAATTCCACAAAAAAACGATTTATGTCAATCAAGCCAAATGCCCTGTAATATTGTCAACGATCTTACAAAGAAACACATCAAATTTGGTGAAGGGACAGATGGTTGAGTCTCTATCCCCATCATTTTAATATCTTGGATAGATCGACTCTCCTAGCTTTTGGGTTATTTCACCTGTTGAGGTGAGATTAGATATGTTTTCTTCTCACTAAAATCCACACAAGTCTCAAAGATTTCAAGACAAGAGACTACCCTTTACTATTTACTCTTAAGTCTAGTCATGTATAAAATTGACCTGGTTAGTTCATAAATTGAAGTTCCATACACTGATACAAGATTTCTTGAATTTAAAGACTTATATAACAAACAAACAAGCATTATAAATAATTATCCAAACATTGACTTTGATCACCAACTAAGAGGAAAAATTTAGACTAATTTAACATGTTTCAATTCCAATCCGAAAAGAATATGATTAAAGTTTAAAACTTCATAAAATTCCATACATTGATAAAAGATTTCATGAATTCAAAGACTTGTACAAGAAACTATCATTATAAATATTTATCCAATGACTTAGTAAGTACTCGCAACAAAGAAGATACAAATTTAACATGTTCTAGTCTCCAACCCGAGATAATATGGGTAAAAGGTTCGAAACTTTTTGCTTAGTTAAGCAAAAGAAGTATATTAGTCCATATAATAGAACCGTAGTGGTAGGCTCTACCATCTCATCTCTTGACGACTTAATTACTCCCTAAACTGCCAAATGTCATCCACATTCCACATGGGATCTTGTGTAACATCCTCGTACGCTGAATAACCATCCGCCACGTGACATTCCATTGAGATGTCCGAGTTTACCATGTAATCCTCCATGCCAGGAACATATCCTCCGAATTCTTGAACATTGCCTTCATGGAAACACATCGAGCCATCGATGATATTGGTGTTGCTTTGATCCATAAAGTGTGGAACTGTTGTTAGATGAGACATGCAAGTAGAAGTTGAAGAAGAACCGTCTATGTTGCTGAAACCCGAGTAATCTATATCTTTTTGCATACTTAAAGAGTCGTGAGATTGAGAAGGAAGAAGAAGAGAGTTGTTGTTGTTGTTTTGGGGACAACAATAAGTAGTAGTAGTGGATGAGTTTTGTTCCATCTTCTCGATCAATCTAGGGACCCAAAAACTACGAACAGCGTCAAAGAACTTGTCGCTGTTAGATTCGATGTTGAGTTGACGAGCTTGTTTTTGAACTCTTGTTCTCCAATAGTTCTTGATCTCGTTATCCGTTCTTCCTGGCAAGTACTGTGCAATCTTGGACCACCTTAGATAACAAATATTCGTTTAGGAAAAAAGAAAAAAAAAACAAAAAAAGAAAATAAAAGACTCTTGAGATATGAAAGTGACTCATCACTCACCTATTACCCCATTTAGAGTGAAGCTCAAGGATCAAAAGCTGTTCTTGAGGAGTAAGATTCCCTCGTCTTATGTCGGGTTTCAAGTAATTCAACCATCTCAATCTACAACTTTTCCCAGTTCTCTTTAGCCCTGTTCTCATTTTTGTTAAAGATAGTGATTATATAGTAAAGTCAGAGAATCTAACTAATAAACCAATATCAAGTTCTTGATTAATTACCAGCACATTTGGCGACGTGATTCCAACGACCCTCACCGTTATGGAGGATGTAATTTGTGAGAAGTGTGTCTTCCTCCAAAGTCCAAGGCCCTCTTCTTAGTTCTTCATCTTCACTTTCTTTGAAGCTCTTCTTCTTCTTCATCGAATTTTCCATACTTAGTTTAAGTTTCCTAATTACTTAATGATATTTGGTTTGTGGTGTTTTCGTATCTTTTAAGCTCTATGCATGCATGACTGTATACAGAGAGAGAGAGATAGACTTTTAGGTGCTTTGAGAAGTGAAAGTGATTCAACAGGTTCTTGGGAATTTATAGACTCGTGGTCGTGGTATTGGAAAATGTTGTTACTTTAGCCATCAGCTTGCTTTTTTCCAATGAAAAATTAATTATCACACGTTTCCAAATTAAAGTAAATTGTTTTACTAAATTAGCTTCTCTTTTTAACTCATACAAAATATTGTTATTTTTTTAACATTGCCAAGGACATTTATACATTCTAAAATTGTCAAAAAACATGTTTTAACTCATTAGTATTTGTTATCACAAAATATCTCATTGACATTTTCTTAATCGCGTCTCTGTTTTCATCTTACGCATGCAATTTTTCTGAAATTATTTTTCGAGCTACCATTGTTCAAAAGCCAACACATATATGATATATGCAAACATTTTTTTTTTAAATCATCTGGTTTTTGTTTCAGTTAAATATGACTTTCTTAAAAAAAAAAGTTTTGGATTAGTCGAATCCTGCGATGAACCCTGGTCCAAGTATATAATTCATTAGAAGCATAGAATATATCGATACAGTTTCATAAACTTTTTTATGCGACGATGAAACAGAAATGGAATTTTGGTGATTTAACTCTATGGATTAGATGTTCACGTGAAAAGAATATGGAACAGAATTTTGGAAGAAGAAAGTACGATTTAGATTCTTAAATACTAAATTAACTATACAGGAAAAGTTTACAATAGTCATATTCATAATATGCTATAGAGTTCATTTTTAACTCTTACCTCTGTGATAGTGTATACTAGTCATTTTTCTTTCTTCTACTTCTAAAATTGTCTTTATCCCAACTTTGGCTAACAGTTTTTATAAAAATTTTGGTTTTCTATTTGGTAATGTTGCTGAATATTGAGATTGAACATAGTTTAACATAATTATTGGTATGGGAACAAGAAGCATACATGATACATGTGTCTTGACTCGAGACAAACAAGATATTACAAAACCTAATAAACCACTGTCCCACAAATTATTGATTAAATAAAAATTGTACCAAAACAATCCAAAAATTGGAATAAACACTCCAAATGTTTGATCAAGAGTCAAGACTTTTTGTTTAGTAGCTTTGAGCTATTGTGGTCGATGTGGCATCATCCGAATTCATATCCATATATTACATATGGTGTAATGAATGATATAAATTCTTGTAACTTTTATGTAAATGGTAAAACTAGAAGACAGCTATTTTTAACAACAATTTTCTAGAAGCCAGCTAATTTATGCGGACTTAGTATAGCATATTATCCTTTCAAACTTTGAATATTCAAAGATTCTTCTTCCTATATTAGTTTTCATTAGCTCAAATCGTATTGTATAATATTTTGTTAAACAAATAATAATTTTGGAAAAATAAGGAAGGGTCGTGTCGCTTTACACCGGCAAGTCAAAAAATGTCTATGTGCATGTATTAAAACTTATGGTATTGCTAATAACTCTCACTTACTGTTCAACCCAATCTTTTGAAGATGATAACTCCCAAAAACCAAAACAACATGTAAATAAAGCCTAAAGACCAGGAATAAAGAAAACAAAGTCGATTTGACATTTGTGTCTTCATTATCCTCTCTTATTATATAATCAACAATGACATAATTGTTACTATGTTATTAGTAACAGTCATTTTTGTTCTATAGAATTACAGTTACATTCATTTCCTTCAAATATTATCCATATAATTGGACTAACGTAAACAAATTTAAATATTTTTTGTCGTCTACAACTCACATACGCATATTTTCAAATTTAAACTCTACTTATAGCATAACAATTAACGACGACAATAATCAAATCACGAGACTACAAAAGAAGATGATTGATTGTTACCCGATTCTCGAGTTCGTCAACATCTACAAGATATATATGATTGCAAGATTCTATCGGAGGGTTACAAGTTATGCAACTAGGTTGATCTTGAGACCAAGTTGCTATATACAAGATTCTTGTTAAAGTATGATTCGAGTCCCATACATTATACAACGAAACAATAAACATCATATACTCTGGATAATCGAAAACCTAAAGATAAGTTGGGACACAAAAAGAAAGTGTGTGTTTCAAGTTTACATATCCTTTCCAAAAATATCCATCTCATTATCGTTGTTTCCTTTTTCATATATCAATACATCTAAGAAGAAGAAGAAGAAAACAGCTTTTTGCTTCATAAACAATTTGCTGACTTTGTAATAATGCATTAAGAGAGAGAGAGATGTGAAGTTCCCAACTTGATTGATGTATATGTACTTTGAAATCGAAATGACACGTCAACTTTTATTAAAAAGAACTTGTGTTTGAGACTTTATTGAAATGATTGAGAACAAACTTGAAATCAGAGTAAGTATTACAATGCAAGTCCTAGTCGATGTGATGGATCAAAATCTTTGCAAATAAAACAGAGACATGTATTGATAGTGTAAACTGAGACCACCAGGCTTGTGTAAATTACTTGCTCACAAGAAAATAAAAGCAATTCACTCTTCTGATGGCAGGCATTCATCAACCATCTCCACGAGGTTTGGATTCTCTAGTGCAGCCGCCACACGTTCTTTATCGTTTAGTTGTTTATTCACTGCATTTTAAACACCAAGAAACCAGACATCATGTTAAAGAAGTACACTCGATGTAAAGCAAAACATGCATACCAAAAAAGATGGATAGATATTGAAAAATGACATACATGCATCTTCTGTTGCATGAGAACCAGGTGCTACCCTTATATCAATCTGAAAAATGAAGATTCGTTTCAGAGGACTGAGGCACATAAAACATTGTGCGAGTGTGTTTTAAGGCAGTCCTAACTATATATAGTAGAGGCTAGGGCTATCTTCTCTTCGCAAGTATCAAGAACAGTTGATTAAGAATGAAAAATTAAAAAATTTCTCTGCCTCATATATCATCACAAGGAGAACATGTGTTGGATCTCAGTTACGTTCAAACCACTCTCGATAATGTATAAATCAGAAAATGGGCTCAGAAGATCATCTTGACAAACTTACAGGAAAAGGGAACCGGAAAATCTTAGAAATGAAATAACAAGAAAGCTTTGTACCTTGTATCGAGAAGGAAGGCTTCGTAGAAGTTTCACACGGACACAAAGACCGATAACGGTTGCCATGCTACAATGTTCGACAGTTGGAGTGAACGTAACCCTGAAAAGAAATGGTAGAGCTCAACAGATTGGCTCAAAGGAACACTAAAAATCCATAACAAAACGTTCAATCCCAACATTTTACCTAACATAACTGTTCTCATCATCCACTTCAACTGAGTCTTCTGTAACTACTCTGAGATCTTCCAGAGTATTAGGATGCTCTGGATCTTTGATATCTCTTATATGATTTGTGTATTGTTAAAGAAAACAACAGAAATAATCCAATATCATTCTGTATCAACTAAAACATAGATTCCATTTGTTCACAGATTACCAAACCGATACCACGCATAATTACAAGAAATTTAGCATTCGAGAACAAAAGATTCATAGGTAGGCTTTAAGCTAAGAAGCATGTCAAATGGTTCCAACACCTACTTCGAAAAGATATGCATATGAGAACAAAAGATTCATGACTTCTAATAGTGTAAAGAAGCAAACTTCAAGCTAAGAGGCATGTCAAGTTGTTCCAAAACCTATGCATACACTAGCTACTCTTAATTTCAGATGCTAATAGCTGTAAGACGATAATCACATCCTCACAATCACACACAATCAAACCAATTCACCAATTAAGGTTTGCAATTAGAGTAGTTCTAAGAAAACTTGATGAAGAAAGGATATCAAAAATCTCAAGTTGATCAATTGGTTCTGGTGTAAGCTCATCAGTAATGCTTGTATCAGTACGAAGACGCCTCTCTTTCTTTGGGTAAATGATAGGGTTCTCATTAATCAACCCAGATACCATTTTTCTTCTCCCTGCCAAAAATTGAGTTACAGAGACTCGTAAAGCACGAAACTTTTCAATCGGAAATTACAAAACCCTAAAAACCCTAAAATTCCCAGGGAAGAAGCAAGCAGCGAATTGAAAACTAAAGAAAGATACATACCGGAATCGAAAATCAATCAATCAGCAAAGTTTTAAGATTTAGTTCGATTAGAGAAGAAAGAGGCAAAGATTTTGCGATTTTGAGAAATTTGTAAGAAAATTTAAATTTACAGGAAAAGAAAAATCGGATATGGGCTTACGAGTACGTTAAGGATTTGAGGAGTAGGTCTGTGTAACCTCGCCGCCAATTTGGAATCCGATGAGCCAATAAGAACAACGAGGTTATAGGCTTTCTCTGGACCTGATACAAGAAACCCGAAATTGGATCAGGCCCATCGAATAATTCAAAATCTCCAGAAGAACCTCGTGCCTTCCTCTACACAATCGACACGTCATCATTCTGACTTTTCTCAAAGAAGAGAAATCAAATCACCAAGTCATCGGAGCGATCACAGAGAAGAAGAAAACCATGGCGGAAGAAGAGAAAAGCGTGATGAAGCAAGTGATGGTGGCGATTGATGAAAGCGAATGTAGTAAACGCGCTCTTCAATGGACGCTCGTGTATCTCAAAGATAGCCTCGCCGATTCCGACATCATCCTCTTCACTGCTCAACCTCATCTTGATCTCAGCTGCGTCTATGCTTCCTCTTATGGCGCCGCTCGTAAGTAATCTTCTTCATCGGATTCCGGCGATTTCATTTTGTTGATAATGGTTGGATTTTTTTGAAATTGAGTTTGAAAATTTTGGTCTTATGTGTTGTAGCGATTGAGCTTATAAACTCATTGCAAGAGAGTCATAAGAACGCTGGATTGAATCGTCTTGATGAAGGAACCAAAATTTGTGCTGAGACTGGGGTTTGACTTCACTTATATGAAATTAGTCAGATTCGTGTGTGTTTTGGAACTAATTGGTTTGGTTGTTGTGTATTAGGTTACTCCAAGAAAGGTGTTGGAATTTGGAAATCCTAAAGAAGCGATATGTGAAGCTGCTGAGAAGCTTGGTGTTGATATGCTTGTGGTTGGAAGCCATGGTAAAGGAGCATTACAAAGGTGTGTACTGCGTAGATTAAACTTTGATGGTTTTGGAGATGATAATGTGTCTTATGTTCTATGTGTGTGTGTGTGTATGGACAGGACTTTCCTTGGAAGTGTTAGCAATTACTGTGTTAACAATGCTAAGTGCCCAGTTCTTGTGGTGAGAACAAAAGCTTGAAGACCTCTTCTCATGAAAGAGTTCGAGAACCCTGGCTTGATGTGTGTGTGTTGTAAACATATTGATAATAATGCTCTGCTTGGTTACTATTGTTTGAAGAAACTTTGTGAGTAAACATAATTTATTTTGTTTGATAATGAAAGAGCATTGCCGTGTTCGGGGCTTGTGATTGCTATTTCCTTGTTTCAATAATGCAGTTTTTAATCTAATATGAAGACAGGCTTAGACCAATCATTATGCTGTAACTTCAGCTTCAACCGAAAATCCTGTTTAGGGTAGCTGCTAGTCTCACCCCTCCCTGTGCTAACCGCTGATACACTATCGGTAGACGTGAATAGAAGTATTCATCTGCGTAGAAGACATTATGTGTTTGTTAGCTTCTTTCTTTTGTCAATCATCATAGTTTTTTGGGTGGATTCTTTACCTTCTAGAGTGTCTCCTTCCGTTACCCCCTTGTATGCCCAGTCACAGGCTGCTTGAATTCCTTCGGATGCGTATCTAAAAAAGTTTACAGGGGGAAAGCAATTGGAAGTTAAATCTGCTTCTTGCTGGCATGAAGAAGAACCACTTCTATTCAAAGGTACTATTATCATACTTACATGTCTGGACATGCTGTCTTCTTTGTGCAGGTCTCCCATCTCTTAACTTGATCTGCCCATTCTGTCTGCATTTTATTAATACATGTCAGCAAGTCAGAAACACCTTGTAGCATACATGTAGAGAACAGTAGTTTTGTTGCATTAGTACCGTGATATTCTTTTTGAGTGCATCCACCATTCCTTCTAGTGCAGAGTTATAGAGATCTGCTTCAGCTGTTTCGATAATGTTGGAATCCCATATCTGTATGAATCTAAAGTTTAAAACTTTGTACTATCTGATGCTGAAATAATAGATGCGTTTCGCAGTTCTTACATGGTGGAGGTTAGCTTTTCTCGTGTACCAATGTACTTCGATGGTGTTACCTCCTTTGTCTGAAGCATAACTCACATGTAGAGGCTGTATTTTACAATTATGCCAGTCAGACATACTCAGATAAGAAACCAGTTATCTTGATCGACTTTTATAATACCTGATGGATATCACCCATGAAATGGGACACGAAGAGCAGGGCCTCGGTTAAGTTGTCTGGCCACAAGGAAAAATAGAAACAGAATATAAGAGGGAGATAAAAGATGAGGAAATTGGTGAAAAGCAAAAAGATGGCAACGTTTTAGTACTACATTGTGACTGAGATGAAGCTGCAGTTTTGTAGGAAAGAAGCTGTGTGGTGTAGTTGTAAATGGCTCCCGCAACACATCTTCCTTTCTCTCCAGATTCGTCCTTGCAGTCCCCTTTGGACCCGAAACAAAGGAAATGTGGTTGGATACACAACACTTATGCTTTTAATTTTTTTGTGATATGGATATTATAATAAAAACGCTCACTATTGTATTGGTATGAGCATGCATCAGGAGTGTTGATGTAATGAAGAGGAGAAGACCAGTGGTATCTGAACTTGACACGATCAGCCCAAAGACACAAGCTTGAGAGGTCTCCTTCTGCAGATTCAGGTAACAGCTCTTTCACGGCCTTTGCTGCTGTTTCATCCAACCTAGTCTATTTTTCTCCTTTAATTTATTAAATTATTACATACTTAGTTTATAGTCTGAAAGAAAAAGTAGATGAAAAAATCAAAACCTGAGCGATTTTACAGATGATTTCATGACCTTCTTTTCCCCATCCATGGATATTAGGTGCTGCATAAAGAAGCCAAACAGTGATGATCATCATCACTACATGTAACCCTTTTTGGTTTGCCATTTCAGAGTTCTTTGAAATGTGTGTTGTTGTTTTTGTTTTTATGAGATGAGTGAGTTCTCATTTGGCTCTCTTGTATAAATATGCTGATAAAGAATAGAGACGTATAAGGAAGTAAATTCCAGAGATTTATGTGTTTAGAGATATGTGTTGGTGTGTGAAATGAAAGCTTCTTTTTTATTTTTATTTTGGCCAAGTTGTGTGAAAGCTCTTAAAGGTTATAAGAAAGAAATGGGTACATTATGATTTGGTAGATACTGTATCTTTTCTTGCTTTTTCTCAGTTTAGGAAATGAATCGTGTGTGAAATCAAAAGGATTCAGTTGAAAACAGAATTGACTTCTTTTTTTCATTTTGCTTCTATCGAGTTCACGTTTCCAGCAACTAATTTGCATATAAAAAAAAATTGTAGTTGTGCTACATCTATGTGAAGAAAGGTTCAAGCCTTAGTAATTGTGACAGGAGTTGCAAATTTTACCAAAACCAGTATTTTTTTTGTTTTAACTTGCATACTTTTTATGGATGAGTCTATGAAAAATGGTTTAGCTTCATCTAAGACACACCTAGGTACGGCCCACATGGGGTGGGCAGGGGTGCGACACCTACTTGGGCTTAGAAGCATTTTTCATGAAAAAATAAATGCCCATAAAAAGGCCCAGATTGTTTTTATAAAAAACTATGAACAATCCTTCTCACTTTTTTTTATTTTTTTTTTGGTCAACTTCCTTCTCATTGTTTTTGATCCACAGTTAATAATACCAAGCATATCAACTCACTATGGTCAACCTGTGTTTCAACTTTCACATCCATATCTTGGATATCTACAAAATTAACCAAAATCAAAACCATTATTAGAAGAGCCATGTGTGTTAAATTAATTGGAGACAGAAGAACAATGAGGCAGTTACTTCACGAAATGACTCATGATGTATGTGAGAGTTTACTGTTTGTGTCTGATATGTTTGGACCACTTGAAATTGAGCCGGTAATGGAGAACACTCTAGGGAGGAGAGTTACAGAGAGTTGAGATAAATGCCTCGGGAAGATACTCTAGTTGACGATAACAAAGAGAGAGAAAAAAGTATTAGACGATTAACTTAACCATTAAAACTGTATCAGCGATCCCTTATCTTTAGTTAATATGTTGTCATGAATATTACGATGTGTATTGTGATGTGCATTCTTTTACGAACATTGAAACCAAATTTATAGTAACGAACAACAAAATTGCAATGAAATTTTTTGACATAATAGTTCGGTTTGGATTCTATTGCAAAAAAAGAAGGTACATGTTTTGAATTCCATTTAGAGCGATCCCTTACTCATGTGCTATTTTTCCATTTGAAGTAAACCCGAAACCCGTTAGATGTCAAAAATGAATTTCCTGAAATAAGGTCTTGAAAGTTCATTCATCAATGCTTGGAATGTAACATGTGCATATTTGTAATACCAAATGACATCACAACAAACTCATAATGTCCATCATGAGTTCTAAACGTTGTCTTCTCTATATTAGTATATATGATGATACCCTATTCCAAAGTCCAATATTGAGACGATTTTTGGCCCCATTAAACTCATCTAGCAACAGATCTATCATTAAAACAGGAAGCTTGTCAGGTACTGTTACTCTATTCAATGCTTTGTCGTCCACACAGAATCGCTTGTTATCTTTTTTCTTAACTTAACAGAGCTGAGCTTGAGTAAGGATTGTCTACTCGTTCAAACGTATTGTACCTAGTTCTATCATTTCACCAATGTTTTTAAACCCGACCCAGACAGTGAACCGGACTACCTTCTGGGTCACTGGGTCATCGGGTCAACCAGGTTGGACCATGGATCAATTAATTAAAATTTATTTAATAAATTTAATATTAATAGAGATTTTAGAGTTTTTAGAGTTCTTATACATTTAAAAACAAAATAATCATATCATGTTTATAAAATATAAAATCAGATTATATTTAATAAAATATTAAATCATTTGCACCAAATATATATATATATAAGCAAACAATAATAATGAAGTGACTAAATTTTTAAAATTCAACTAAATATCTAATACCGTAACAAATATAGTAGGAGATCACCAATGACAGAAATAAACTAATAAAACATCGTGAATTCACAGAACTAATATTGGGTGTCTCACTCAGTATTCGATTTATTTTTTAAAGCGGCATTGTGAAGTCTTTATCAAAATCTAAAACATCAAATGAGTTTAAGAACTGATTTTTTTTCTAAAAATGATTGAATAAAGTCTAAAATCCCATATTTTATTCCGAAATGAAGAAAAATTTTTTAAACCCACACTCAGCCGGTTCAACCGGTTCACGGGTTAATGGTGAGTTTTTGTGGTTTTTTTTGTTTTGAACTTGTCGGGTTTTAGCACTAAACCCAAACCGAAAAAGTATTCGGGTCACGGTTCAACCGGTCGGACCGGACGGTTCGGGTCGGGCATGAAAACACTGCTCACATCTCTTATTCAAGTTTAATGACAACTTTACCCCTCACTATACGAACCCCCATATTACGCAAAAATATTTAAGTTTTATAAATAATTGATTTTTAGATTTATCTAATTTTGAAAGAAAAAAATGCAAGATTGATGTAATTGGACAATTTTGGACAAAATAACGATTTTTGGGCCTTTAAACAAAACTATATATATAATTTCGGCTAAAAGTTTTGCTTTTCTAGCAAATTAGCCATAATTTTAATTTTGCAAATATTTATAAAAAAAAATCTTTTGATAAAGAATTATCAGAAATTTTTGTAAGTAAAGTTATGTGTACTTAATTTTTATAAACTTTCTAAGATGTTCAATTCAAGTGGTCTCAAAGAGCTTGGATTCCAAATGAAAAAAAAAAGTTTATCACATTGAATTTTTAAATATTCCGCAAGTTAAATAGTTGATATTATATTTTTTATATCTAAAATGTCAAAAAGTTCAATCTAAAATATGCTTGCGCATTAAACCGGTATAGTACATTGGTATTGTGCCGTTAACCAATTCTATAATTCTATATTTCTTTGCATAGGTTGAGCTTTTCAAATTATTAAAAAAAAAAACTGAGTTTTCAAAAACTTTACATTTGGGCATTAATTGTGACTCGAAAAGGCGGAATGATTCGGGTTACCGGCACGGCGGCTCCGGCTATGTCTGTGGTGTTTCCGACTTCATGGAGACAACCGGTTATGCTTCCTCTCCGGAGCGCAAAGACCTTCAAGCCTCACACATTTCTTGATCTTAAAGGAGGCAAAGAGTACAGTACAAAGTACAAACATCTCTCTAAAATTTATATTTGCTTCTCTAGTGTAATCGTTTTTGGATTCAATGTTTTGAAAAACGTTCGATATTGCAGAATGAGTGAGTTCCATGAGGTTGAGCTTAAAGTTCGTGATTATGAATTGGATCAGTTTGGTGTTGTGAACAATGCTGTTTACGCAAACTACTGCCAACACGGTTAGTTTGCAATTTTTCTGCTTCTCATTGTTGAAATTGTTTACACATTTGTTAGTGTACTTGATTAGAATTTGAGAGTGTCTAAAACATTTGAATTTCGGTGTAGAACGGTAGAAGTTAGTACATTAAGTGACAAAGTACGTGTTGCGTTTTGTTTAAAAGGAACCTATATTTAAGGACTCTGAAAAACCCTAATTATCATTGATATTGATATACTAAATAAGCTATATCCAATTTAACAACTTTTGATATTGATATATTTCTATCTAAAGGCATGCACGAATTTCTAGAGAGTATTGGTATCAACTGTGATGAAGTTGCCCGTTCTGGTGAAGCCTTAGCAATATCAGAGTTGACAATGAATTTCCTTGCACCTTTACGTGTAATAATGTCCCCCCTTCTCCTTAACTTAGTACTTCATATTACACCATGCATCTCGATGTTTTTATTATATTAATTTCATAGCTTTGCGCAGAGCGGAGACAAGTTTGTAGTGAAAGTGAACATATCTAGAACATCTGCTGCGCGTATTTACTTCGATCATTCCATCTTGAAACTTCCAAATCAAGAGGTTAATATTCTCATCATTACTTTGTGTTATGGTTAATAAGTCTTTTAGTTGTTTACTAATTTGGACCCTTTTGATATAAAAATAAAATAACAAAGCAGGTTATATTGGAGGCGAAAGCAACAGTTGTATGGCTTGACAACAAGCACCGTCCTGTTCGTATCCCATCTTCGATACGCTCTAAATTTGTTCACTTCCTACGCCAAAACGACACAGTTTGATTCACCACATCAGCCCAATTAAGTTCCTTAATTGGTCTATGATAAGCTCATATATATTATAACTACAAGAATATGTATATTCGGATAATGCAACATCGTATTTCTCTCATCGTAGAAGCCAGCAAACTTGCGCGTAAGCAACTACATGGGAAAACAAAAGACATATAAGTTCCATGCGCTCTGCAGCGTGGGGAATATTTGTTAAATAAATGGTGACATTTTATTTGAAAAATAATGTACTTATTTGATATAAATTAGATGATTTAAATATGTAAACATGATAAATGGATTAAGTCGATTGGAATTGACAGGATTGAGTGTAAAATGAGATATAAATAATTTCATAATTGACATTACGTTAGCTCTGTCGATAGTAGAGTGATCATAGTAATCAAAATTTTGTGTAGTAGTCTAGTAGATATATACATAATATAATGTTTAACTCGGTAATGAACATTTAGTGGCAGTGAAAGCGAAAAATTACTACTATACAGTATAGGTATCAGTACAAAATAAATGGTATGATTTTATTTATATAATAACAATTGTATACATTTTTAATACGTAAATATAATGAAATCACAAAAAGGGAAATTCAATACAAAGTACTTGAAATAAGTCTTCAACACCTCTTTAACAACCTCATGCCCAAAAAAAATAGAGATAAAAAAAGGAAGGATCTTGAATGAGTTGATTATGAAATTTGAGTTGAATGGTGATTATCCAATTAGTAACTAATAGGTTTAGACTGGGGACTCTTGAATTGAGCCGGTTCAAATTTCGCAGTTCTAATAAGAGAAAAGTCATTAGTCGATTGCTTTATTCTCAAATGTTTAATCACTTTTCTTTTCACAGGTCAAGTGTACATCAGCTAGCTAGTCCCTTTCACTGGTCGATTCTTCTGGAAAGTTTTTGTGTAGCATCAAAAATAATCGGTTGATCAGTGGCAAATGTTTATGGTTGATCACTTCCTGAGTCAGTCTTTAAGATGTTTTGTTAACCTTATTGTGTTGCAATTAATCTATGCATCAAAATATCATAACTTCATCAGTTTGGTCTTTACCTTTTGAAATGCTGGTCAAAATTACTGAAACACCGAAAAACGTTTTTGCTTTCTTGCATCCAAATGGTATCTTTCAATTCAACTAGACAAAATAAAAATACCCAAAACACACCAAAAAAAAATGATTAACAAGGACTTAAAACCATGAACAAAAAAAATGCAAAAGCAAAAGTTATATAAGACGATTAGAATTGACAAGACAAACAAATTTATTTGTTTTCCATTTATTGACTATGATACAAATACTACTATTTTGCTCAAGCATGTCGGTGAGTAGCATAATTAAAACGTGGCTCACGGATATATATCATCCAATTCGAATTCTGTTGAAACCAATGTTTTCAAACTCTACCTGAACCCGCGGTCGAACCGGTAAAGTTGGTGACCCGATCACTTATTCGATTCGGGTCCATTGCTAAAATTCTTTAATAATTAACTCGGTGAATTTATAAAAATTCGGAAAATCCGATAAAAGATGACTCACTGACCTGGTAGGTTAGTCCGTGTTGGATTAAAATTTTACATGAAAGAAAAGTGAGCTAGCATATAAACTATGGTCCATGTTTAGTAATGACACATACACGAGATTAATGATGATGATACATACAGCCAGTTAGCTCTCCGATTGAAAACCTCCACTTGCTTCATTGTCGTAAGGGTTGTTCATTGATTAGCCTACTTCGACTTCATCATGCATTTAATGTCGACATGATACAACTTTTTCTTAGATACCATTCATACACGATAACACGAACGTATTGTAGAAAAAATCTCTTTTCAAGCTAACACGACTTTAAATTTAGAAAATATATATTAGAACATTTTTTTCCTTCTAAACTATATATTAGAACATTGAAACATTGTTTCAATATGTGGAGATACTGAAGTAAATTGCTCGAACCGAACTGAACTAAAGTTTTGCCAATTTGGTTTAGTTTGGATAAAACGTTTAGGAAAAAGTCACTGAATTGAATTGAAAAGTAAAATTCGAGCATTTCATTTTCGAAATTTTGGACTGAACCGAACGTACCCGATCAAAAACGACTAGTTGGTACATTGCTCATAATTTTTCTAGATATAGTAATTGTTTGCATATCCCTCTTCACTCACACAAACATTCATTACACACAAATTAAGAAGAAGAAAAAGATGGATAACATGGAGTTATGTGAAGCAAACAACGTTCCTCTAACGCCCATAACTTTCTTGAAGAGAGCTTCAGAGTGTTATCCCAATCGAACATCAATAATTTACGGACAAACTCGTTTCACTTGGCCACAAACCTATGACCGTTGTTGTCGTCTAGCCGCTTCTCTCATCTCTCTTAACATCGCCAAGAACGATGTGGTATGTCACACTCTCTATCTCTCTCTCTATCGTTACCCCAAATGTTTTGCTAAACAGATTTATATTTTCTTAATATATCCGTTTGGTCTATAGTGTGTGAGCGTAACTAACGTGTATAATTAGACAAACATACATTCATATATATAAAATATGAGGCTTGTGATTATAAATGTGTTTTTAGGTATCCGTTGTGGCCCCAAACACACCAGCCATTTATGAGATGCACTTTGCCGTTCCCATGGCTGGAGCTGTCCTTAACCCTATCAATACTCGTTTGGACGCAACATCTATTACCACAATTCTCCGCCACGCCCAGCCCAAGATATTATTCATACACCGAAACTTTGAGCCCTTGGCTCGAGAAATCCTCCATCTACTATCATGTGACGACTTACAACTAAACTTGCTGGTCATATTTATTGACGAGTACAATTCCGCTAAAAGGGTTTCATCCGAGGAGTTAGACTACGAGAGTCTCATTCAGATGGGAGAGCCTACGTCTCCGTTGGTTGAAAATATGTTCCGTATACAAAATGAGCAAGATCCCATCTCCCTAAACTACACGTCAGGTACCACGGCTGACCCAAAAGGTGTGGTGATTAGCCATCGAGGAGCATATTTGACCTCGTTAGGTGTAATTATTGGTTGGGAAATGAGTACCTGCCCTGTCTACCTTTGGATTTTTGCCTATGTTTCATTGCAATGGATGGACGTTTACATGGGCAACAGCAGCGCGCGGGGGCACCAATGTGTGTATGAGCCACGTGAGTGCCCCGGAGATCTATGAGAACATAGAAATGCATAGTGTGACACATATGTGTTGTGTTCCTACGGTCTTCAACATTCTCCTACAAGGAAATCCGCTTGACATGTCACATAGGTCTGGACCGGTCCATCTGATGACCGGAGGTTCACCTCTCCCCGCTGCTCTTGTCAAGAAAGTTCAGCGGTTAGGGTTTCAAGTTCTGCATGTCTATGGCCTGACGGAGGCCACTGGTCCAGCTCTCTTTTGTGAGTGGCAAGACGAGTGGAACAGGTTTATACTTATATATACAGTATTATATTTCACATTTCGTTAACATTTACCAAAAAGTAATTGAACTTATTGAAATGGATATTTTTTCTCAAAACAAATTAATAGTGATGATTTTTTTTTCACTTACAACATTTACAATATTATTAAGATTGATATGACAAAAACTATTACTCAATTGAAACAGATTAACAGAGAATCAACAAATGGAGCTGAAAGCAAGGCAAGGGCTAGGCATATTAAGCGTAGCTGAAGTTGATGTGAAGTACAACGAAACTCAAGAGAGTGTCCCACACGATGGGAAGACAATGGGAGAAATTGTCATGAAAGGAAACAACATAATGAAAGGGTATCTAAAGAATTCCAAAGCTACATTTGAAGCGTTTAAACACGGATGGCTCAACACTGGAGACGTAGGTGTAATCCATCCTGATGGACACATCGAGATCAAAGATCGGTCCAAAGATATAATAATATCGGGTGGCGAAAATATCAGCAGTGTTGAAGTCGAGAATATTCTTTACAAGCACCCAAGAGTGTTTGAGGTTGCCGTCGTGGCCATGCCTCACCGTGTGTGGGGTGAAACCCCGTGTGCATTCATTGTGTTACAAAAGGGCGAGACTAATAAAGAAGATGATGAATATAAATTTGTGGCCAGAGAGAAAGAATTGATTGACTATTGCCGTGAGAATCTGCCACATTTTATGTGTCCGAGAAAGGTGGTATTTTTGGAAGAACTGCCCAAAAATGGAAATGGAAAGATCCTTAAGCCTAACCTAAGAGCCATCACTAAAGGTTTGGTTGCTGAGGATGAGGCCAATGTTATATCGTGAAGATTAAACTTTGGTTGATCACTTTACTTCTCGACTTTGAGTTTATGCCAAAATATAATTATGCATGGTTGTCTATTAACTATTATGTAATAATAAAACTGTCTTTCTCCTTTGGACACTCAAACATTGAACGAAGTAATCAAATATGTTATTCAATTTTTTTAACTTGTTACCATCTTTTCATTAACGATACGTTTATACTAAAAATATTGTTTGGTTATCAAATTCAGGGTATGAGACTACATGTGAACTAACAAAATTCATAATCCTAGCAAAACAATCTAACCAATAGTTAGAACACTGAGGAATTAAATTATTTTCAGCAGCCTTAAAGAATATAACCAACATACTTATGTTAGTCTATTGAGATTGACATCAATTATTTTTTAATATCAAATATCACATCAGTTTAGTTACTTGTTAACATCAAATAAGTTACTTTTCAACATCAAATAAGATTTAAAACGTATACACGCATTAAACCGGTCCAAAATATTGGTATCGTATAGTTAACCAAGTTGATTGGTTTAGCATTTCAAAATAAACCGTGATTTCAAAAAAGTTCATCGTTTCTCTCGAAAACCCAGAAATGTTTCTTCAGGTTACCGGCACGGCGACTCCGGCTATGCCTGCGGTAGTGTTTCTCAATTCATGGAGACGACCACTTAGTATTCCTCTCCGGAGCGTAAAAACCTTCAAGCCTCTAGCATTCTTCGATCTCAAAGGAGGCAAAGGGTATACACATCTCTCTACTTTCATATTTTGCATCTCTAACGAAATCGGATTCCGTCGTTGTGAAATTGAGTTTTCGGATTCAGTGTTGTCGAGATTCTATATCTGATTCAGTGATCTAATGATTCTGATTGAAAATCTTCGCTATTGTACAGAATGAGTGAGTTCCATGAGGTTGAACTCAAAGTTCGTGATTATGAATTGGATCAGTTTGGTGTTGTGAACAATGCTGTTTACGCAAACTACTGTCAACACGGTTAGTTTTCAATGTTGCTGCTTCTGATTGTTGAAAGTGTTCATACATTTGTGAATTTAGTTGATAAAATCTGAACTCTGCATGATCAAAGTTACTTCTTTACTTAGTTTGACAGGGACTTTTTTTGTGAATGTGGTTGAGTAGAATTTAGGGCTTTGGATTAAATGTGACAAGATTTTGCTAGTAAGTTTAGAGTCTTGCTAGTAATTCAGTTAGTTTGTGATGTTGCTGCTTCAGATTGTGTACTTTTCTATTGTTAAAGAGGAAGTTTCAGATCGTGTTCTTGACAGAATCTGGAATGCTTGATCAATAGTTACTCCTTTTCTGAGTCTAATTGGACAATTTTTTGAATGTGGCTGACTAGAACTTGAGGTGATGTTGCTAGTAATTCGGTTGCTATGTTGCTGCTTCAGATTGTGTCAATTTCTATCGTGAAAGAGTAGTTTCATCAGATCGTATTCTTTGACAGAACCTGGACTGCATGATCAATAGTCAGCTACTCCTTTTCTGACTCTAGTTGGAAACCTTTTCATACATTTTCTGAATGTGACTGGAAGAATGAAATGTGTTAAGATCTTGTTCGTTAAGTTTAGAGTCTTGCTTTTTGCATTCATCTTCAGCCATATATTGGGAAGTGGATGGCTTTGTGGTATGGCTCAGTGTGTGTTACTTATAAGATATATCTCATTCTGTTGCTTGTTAATATATTTCTACTAAAGGTCGACATGAGTTTCTAGAGAGTATCGGTATCAACTGCGACGAAGTAGCACGTTCTGGGGAAGCCTTAGCAATTTCAGAGTTGACAATGAAGTTCCTTTCACCTTTACGTGTAATAATAACGTCCCTCTTCTTCCTCAACTTAGTTCCTGTCCTCACATTATGCCATATATTCATTTCATCTCTTTGAACAGAGCGGAGACAAATTCGTGGTGAAAGCGAGGATATCGGGGACATCTGCTGCGCGTATTTACTTCGATCATTTCATCTTTAAACTTCCAAATCAAGAGGTTAATATTCTCACTAAGCCTTCGTGTTTTCGTTGATAAGTTTCTAACTTGTGAATTACTAACTAATTTCGAATGCTTTTGATTGATATATATAAAACAGCCTATATTGGAGGCAAAAGGAATAGCTGTGTGGCTCGACAACAAGTACCGTCCTGTTCGCATCCCATCTTCTATACGTTCTAAATTTGTTCACTTCCTACGCCAAGACGACGCCGTTTGATTCACCTCATCAGCCCAATTGAATCTACTTAATAAGCCTGTCATTAGCCCATATATATTATAAATATAAATTATGTATATTCGGATCAAATGCAAATGCAACATTGAATTTCTCACGCCGTTATAAGCCAACTAGTAAAATCATTCAAGGATCCATGTTTATACTATTTTATCAAGAGTTAGTGAAATCTTTCAATTAAAAATTTAAAGTAAAACATTAGATTAAAATAATTATGATGATTAATGATCGCTTGATATCATAACTATCTATTTTATATATATTTTGGATTTGAATTTCCTTTTTATAGTTGATGAAGTATGATTTTTTTTTTCTTTTTATATATTTAAAATTGATGACTACATAATCAATTGATAAATATATTTTACATTATAATTCTTTTCATGAAGCATTGTGGAGTTTTTGATAAAATGATCATTATCAACTGTATTTGAATGATTCTCATGGACTTGAAATTCTTAAAATTTGTTTAAGATGTTATCAAACTATTATTAGTACTCATTGACTATATTTCCATAAAATAAAACAAATATTTGGATGAAGTGATAAATTCTAAATCTTTTATATAATGATAATACCATATAAACATTTGACATTATATATATATATATTTTTCAATAATATGCTCCTCAACTATCAATAATAGTTTCAAAGTTTGCTTTTAACGGATTTCAGTTCTAGTCTTTAGCTTAAATAATTCATCAACTATCAGTTAGAGCTTATGAACTTTGCAGTTTGCGCCATTCATTTACGTAATTATTAAAGCTAAAGACTAGAACTGATTGTAGTTGGTGTTTCTATAGTGAACAGTTCTTATGCAGTTCTCGTTCCAAATCCAAATCTAGATGAGATTTAATTAGCAGGTCAAGAGCATTCCGACAAATGCGTGTTGATAACTTTTGAAGGTGAGTTGATAAAAAACATTAGCGCGAAGATCACTGTCTGTATTGGAACAAGAAACATATGGGACTTGCTCTTTGAGGAAAGATCTCACATGTATAAAGGCCTAAACAAATCACCTTTACCCCAAATTACCAAACTGCTCAAGGCACTTGGGTTATTACATGAAAGAGATATGCAATCACTACGATAACGTCATGTCATAATGATGGAGCAGAATCCCAACGACTTTATATTTTAGTTGATAAGTTTTTTTAGTTGTGAATTACCACTTTGTTTAATTCATCTAATTAGCCCAAAGTAAGCTCCTTAATGGCCCTCTCAATAAGCTCATGAATATTTTACAAATACAAAAAATCTGTATTCGGATAACTCAAAATGCAACATTGGATTTCTCCCGCCGTTACAAGCGAACGAACATGAGCGTAAGCAACTGAGGAAGCGGTATACATGAGAACATAAAAGTTTATGTTTGAAATGATCAAAAACAGTAAACACAAATAAACAATCGAATTTTTATAAAATTCATGTGGCTAATATTGCGGTGAGTCATGAGGGCTCGTAAGTTTATAATCTTATACGTTTGTTTCCTACACTCCAAAATGTACTACATGATCGAAGTTTATTTTATGTAAAATTCATGTGGCTAATGTTGCGGTGAGTCATAAGGGCTCGTAAGTTGATAATTTATACGTTCGTTTCGTAAACTCCAAAATGTTTACTAGATCAAAACTTAAGAAAATAGAAGGACACGTAACGTTTCATGGTAATTAGAAGACCCTAGATGTCGAGCAGTGGCACCTTCATGGAACATAACCTTTGTCTTTTATTTCGAAACCAAAACAAGTCGATTGAATCTACTAGATTCTTTAGACATGATGCCTAATCAAAAAAACATATGGGCACAATGCGTCACTATAATCGTCGTTTTTAGGTGTTTGGATGACCATAAGAAATTAATAATAATAGAAGTAAATGTTGGAACTTGAAACTTTTAAGGTATATGGTTTCGTCAGGCGAAACCTCAGCTGCTATTCGTGATTTTATCATTCATGATAAGAAGAAACATATTTTACCATAGAGTGGATTTTACCAACTAGAAATATTAGTCCTTTATAAGTTAGAACAAACGTTCGAGATATTTTTCTTAACATTGGATTACAAAAGTATTTATCGACGTGTAAAGAATTTAATCAAGAAACAACATATTGTTTCATCAATTCAAGGAACAGAAGGTATGATCTGAAAAAACATTAATGGAGGATCAGGAACTATATAATATATTTTTCCAAGAAAACATCGAAATGTCAGAATGTTTAATTTATTAATTAGTTCTTACTACTTGCCATTTTTTGTTTCAACAACTGTATTTTTAAATTAACGAATATATTAAACACTTCCTGCTAATTTTTTAAAATATATCTATTTTTAATTTAAAATGTTCATCCTAATAATTTATTTAAAATAAAGACAACAAAAAAACAAATTTTCTGATATCTTGGACTAAATCAACTGATAAGATTCTGCATATATATTGGATTGCGTAACTTTTTTATACCACAAATTTTTTTAAAAAATATTTAAATAATATTTACTACTTTACTTGCTAAAATTTCTCTCCACTTTTGTTTTCCTTTGTAATCATTGCATTATAAAACTTTTCTGAAAATATGTTCTCGTAAAATTCACACATGCTTTGTTTCAGTTGCCCTAAATTCATATTCAGTTTTTTTTTTCAGTCGTAATCAATTCACACATATTCATTTCTGGTTAAAAAAAACAAACTTTAAGTAAAGTAATTTTAACTATTGAATAATATAGTATGTAAATGAAAGAATCTCTTAAACTACCATCATTTATAATATTGAAGTAGCTAAATCATAAGAATTTGGAAAATAAATACAGGAAGAAAGTTCAGGATAATTTGAATCGCATAGAGAGAATATAATTTGAATTAGAAAATCAAAAGAATGAGCATATATTTATATTTAATTTTATAAATTACATAAAAATTGCGTATTTAATTAATTAAGTATCTAATTGTTTCTATTTACTAGCTTAATTATAAAATCCTGTTTCCGTAATCGTAGTTAAAACATAAGATATTATCTTTACTTACGAGAAAGTAGAATGATATCTAGTAAAAGAAATTATCTTTGCTATTTTATATTGTTCTGAAATGAAAACACTGTTATTAACATTTTAATTAGTGTAAGAGTGTAAACCATTGAAGAGAAAATATAACATTCACTATATTATCTCCTTATTAGAGCTTTTTTTTCTTTCCAAATGTATTGTTTGTTAGTTTTTTCCTAACAAGTTATCCATCCTATCATCTAAAGAGTATTTCTTATAATTTATTTTGTTCTGAAATATTTTAATGTGGAGAACATCCATATCATATAGTTTTCTTTTTTGTCAACAAGTTTCATTAAATATAACCTTGAAGAAAAACTATCACAGTTAATACCTTATTTGGGATTAAAGTGTAACATTCAAATGTATTGTTATATTCTTGTTCTCTTCTTTATATTAGCCCTCTTTCCCGGGGCCCTCAACAATTGTTTCGAGATATTTTCTTAATCATGAAGTAATACAAAAAAGAATTATCGAAAAACATTTGATCAATTAAAGAAATGACTTACTTAAAACAAAAACAAGCCATGATTTGAAGAAAAAGATCATTAAACGATATTTTCAACAACTGTGTTTAATATTTTGTTGTGTCTTATTTAATATTTTGTTGAAATCTCAGCATGTTTAATATTTTGTTGTGTCTTATTTATTAGCATTAGTCATTTCAACAACTGTGTTTTAAAATTAACGAATATTTCTGCATGTTTTATTTAAAGATCATTAAACGATATTTTCTTAATTTAAAACTTAACCATAAATAGTTAATTGAAGTAAAAACAAAAAAAAAAAATCAAATCTCCTCATATCTAGGAGCAAATCAAATGATAATCAAATAATAAGACTCTCCGTACATATTGGATTGTGTAACTTTGTTTTTTGTTTTTTCCAAATATTTAAAATAATTTTTACAAAATTACTACTTTAACTCCTGAAATATTTCTCCATATTTTTATCTTTATAGTTGTTCAATACTTATTTTATTGGAAAGATTAGTTTCAGATAAGGACATATCTTTCTTATTTTCAGTTACCCTGAATTAAAATTCTATCGTTGTAATTTTCTCTGTGAGTAATTTTCAAATATGATTTTTGAGAAGCTTCAAACTACAATCAATACCATATTAAACCCCAAAATTTAATGTCTCGGCAAATTTGTATTATCTGAAATATTTTATCGTAGCACCCCACATTTGTCATTGTTCGTAAGTTTTGTTTTTCAATTGTGAACATGTTTTGGAAGATTATTTTTACCGTGAAATACGAAAATAAACTATCAATGTGTTTTTTTGTTTTGTCTAACTATTAAAGTGTTATATTAATCAGGAAACAATAATGTTTCAGTAAAATACTACCTTTGTTATACTTTAGTTCCAGTTCGGAAGAAGTATGCAAATCTTATTTTCATGGAAATACCAAATAGCAGCGAGTTTAGTGTTAAATAGTAATACTAATAAAATAAAGAATATAGGATTTTTTTTTTTAGTATTTATAATAATAATTAAGTAATTTCACTATAAAAGTTCAATTAAAATAAAGACAAATAAAACAAATCTCCTCATATCTTGGATCAAATCAACTGATAAGACTCTCCACTTATATTGGATTACGTAATCTCTTTCACATATTTTTGTTTTTATTTGTAATTATTTTGTACATTTTCATAATTAAAATACTTTTTCACTTGAAAAGACGTATTCATGTTTACTTTTTGATTTAGAATTAAATTACTTTAGAAAATCTTTTGGCAAATAAAATATTTTGGTGTTAAATTAATATTAGGTTTTAATAATTACATCTGTAAGTATTAATTACTATTTTATATATCTTGAAAACTCATACATTTGTTTGATTTGTATTTTTGAATTTTAGTTACTTATAGTAAATCCATCAATATTTGATATATACGAGTTATTGTCGTTAAATTAAAATTTATAGTTACCGACAGTAAAAAAAAAATTAGTTAAAACTTATAGTTTAGTAGTATATGACTATATCTATATTTCAGTAAGAAAAATTAATGCATGATCTAACATAATGTTTTGTATACTTTAATTCAGTTCGGAAAGAACTAAGCAAATCTTGTTTTCCATGGAATACCAAATTGCAGCGTGTTATATTATATTAATTCTTATTTCTTATTTTTGGCAGCATTAATTCTTAACTTTAGTAATTATTACGAATAAATAAGAAATTACCAACTATTATCTGAAAATAAATATTTAAGATTTTAGTGTAATATTTTGATTGCAAAAAAATCAAAGAAAAACCAGTTTTTATATATTTTGGATTAAATCAACTCATAAAATTCTCAATATATTGTGTAAATCTTTCATATATTTTTTCTATCTAAAATAGTTCTTAATAAAATATTTTTGTAAAATATATTTTTTTTTCAGAATTTTAATTACTTTAGAAGATCCATCAATATCTGAATTAAATTTAGTGTCGTTGATTTAAACTAAATTGTAATAGTTCCATGTGAATTTATCAGTGAAGCTTTTAAAATTTTTCAATTTTCAATCAGTATTTGTTTTTTTTCTTCTTGTGTTTGTAAAAATTTGTTCGTATTTGTGAAATTCCTTACAAATATTTTGCTTGGTGAAATTATTTTAGATTGAACTTTTACTTATCAGTGTACTTCATGTTTTTCAAAACATTTCATATGAAGCTGTATACTAGCTTTTATCTCGTCAATATATATACATACAATGGTTTACTACATTATTTTCACATAACTATATCGTTTATAAAACAACTTTTCTCATCGTTCTGAAAACTTGGTGAGAAATAATTTTGGATCGGATTTCTTTGATCAAGTTTCCGATTTATTATAGTTAACAACAGTGTGAAAAGTGGATAAATAACGAAACACAAACTGATGGATAAAGAAATTTACATAAAAACAAGAAGATGGATATATAATATATATCCTCAAGGGACAAAATAGAAATCCTATAGTAATATGATAAGTTCCGACAGAAGTTTGAGTCGATAACCCTCTTTCCCGCTCTTGTTTCCTCTCCTATAAATACCTCTTGCAATTGGCACAAACTCTCCATATCACTCTTCAACTAGTTACCTTTCATAAATATGGACAACGATCGAGATACCGTAGAGTTCTGGTCCTCACTTTTCCAATCCTTTGCTGACTCAGAACCTAAAGATAATCCATATCCTGTGGTTAGAAGCCCGATAATGACCATGTCTACACCGATGGCCATTGATGAGCCGGTTGAGCCATGGAAAGTTCTTGAATATGGAGGTAAGGAGGTTCGTCCGATGGCCATTGATGAGCCGGCTGAGCCATGGAAGGCTCTTGAATATGGAGGTAAGGACGTTCGACCGATGGCCATTGATGTGCCGGCTGAGCCATGGAAGGTTGGAGGTAAGGAGGCTCAACCGGCAAATGCTGCAGCCGAAGCTGGATATAAGAACGTTAATACGGATCAAGAGAAATCTACTCAAAAAGCAACGGAAAAGGTAATTATGTAGTTGATTTTCTTAGATATATATATGAGTTTTTTTTTCCGTTTATTTATTTTACATATGAGTTAGGTCTAATACGAACTTTGTTATTATATAGGGTAAGGAGAAGGAAGATGCTGCGAAGGAAGGAAGCAAGAGTCTTGGTAAGAGACCACGTGGTTATGAAGCACGCATTATCAATGACAAGGTGAGGACACGTTTGTTTGTTTAATGCGTGTCTCTCAACGAAAAAGACCACGTTGTTCAACGTTTTTTTCTTTCTTATTTTTTTGGAAAAAGGCTTAATGTTTTGTTATTTTGATTTCAAAATGCAGAGGAGACGCAATGATATTAATAGCAAAATTGAGACGTTGAAGGAGATGACACGTTGTAATGGAAAGGTTCATGCATACCAACTTTTTGCCTCTATTTTTTTCATCTAATTGTTGCAAATACAAATTGATACATGTGTTTAATTATCTTTACTAATCAAAATATTTTGTTCATATACGTATAAACAAGAAGTTTATTCTCCTATTTGTGTTTGAAACTTAACATATGTCCTTAATTAAAAAACTAAATTAGTGGTGTTTTTTTAGGACATCCATTTAACTTGTATCAACAAACGCTAATGAAAAATAAATTTGGGTCTGATATTACTAATACAACTTTTGCTTTGTTTTTAATTTGTTATCCGCATGAACTGTACGTAGAGAAACTTAGACTCGAGCCTTGAGTATATCATCGATAAAATACGGGAGATGAAGCTTTGTGTAGAAGTAAGTAATCTGAATCGTCACATTGTTGTTATCTCACGACATGCATGTATATTTAGGATTTCATATATGTTTTTTTAGTTTCAAATTTTTCTTTTTCATTGGTTTTGTTTAATTCAGTTTATCATATGTTATATGATAGTTAAGTGAATGTCATTTCTTACTTGCTGGATTAGACAAAAGCAGTAATTAAAGAAAACCATTTATCATGACTAAACTCAATATTTAACAATGCAGAGTTATTGGAGAAACTCAATAGGTCTAATGATGCCACCGGGCATGGGGGTGGTGGATATTCCGGCACCATGGGTATATCCTTATAATTATGTCCCTCCAAACTACATGATGTATTACAATCACTTTCCGGCAGCACCGGCACCAGGAGAAACTAGCGGCTACGCCAACCAATTTGTACCCTTTACCACTTATCAGGTTTTGATTTGTTTTCTTCTTCATGTGTTTATATTTTTGTGATTGTTAGTTGTTCTTTATTTATCTGTTCTTTCTTGACAATGAAAAATTTACAGGGAGTCAACAACAATAATCAACCACAGACGACAAAGCCGATGTAAACTACAAGATGCTGTAGTATATAAGACCAGTTCATGTTTTAGTATTAAAGACCGGTTCTCTCAAGTTCTTTAATAATATGGTTTGTTGTTTAATGTAAAGGAGTTGGTCTCCCAAGTTGTATTTGAAACTAGGAGTACTATGTGGCTTGCTCTTTGTTGTACGTTTTCGCACTGTTGTATAGTATACTGTAACGTTGTAACGTTTTACATTGTTTATCGTAAACAACTTATAGTATTTTGGTTGTTTAAATGCAATGTTTTCGTGTTTAGTTCTAGTGCGCAACATCATATATTAATTCACATTAATCACCAAGAAGAATCTAGCTATATTGTGAAACTAAGGATTGTTCCGAACATAAACAAAAAATGTGTTGAAATATATTATATTATATCTAAAATAAAATAAATAATATAAATATTATTATTTTGGCAAAAAAACTATATTAATATTGTTTTAAAGAAAAAAAACTTTGTAGCTAAAATGATAAACATATATAAGTGATTTTTTTTAACTTACATATCTCGTTAACGTTTTTTTGTTTTTTCGTTAACGTTTATAATTTGTAAGAAAGATTTAAAAATGAAATATTTTCATAAATATTTAAATATTAGATATTTGATCCGCGGTTTGGGCCTGTAGAGAATCTTAAATTCATTTTTTTTTTCTGTTTTTATTTTCAATCTTTGAGCAAAACAAATAGTTAATGATGTTATAGATTCAATTGTTTAACAAAAACTAACTTAAGAAATTAATTTAATTGAATGATTTTTTTTATAACTAAATTGAATGATATTGCAAATATCTATTTACAACATTAAATATATTTGTTACTATAATGATGTTAGTGTAAAAAATATATTCATTGTTGCACCCAAAACATTCATAATTAAATGTTAGTTTTAAACTTGGCAATCGAAATTTTATATTATTTTTCTTTCAAATCGCTCATATGATGGCAGGTTAACCAAATATGTTTTGCTTGTCCGTTTTTTTTTTCTATCTGTCTCCAATTGTTCAAATAATATATACGAGATATTGAAGAAATGGTTGAGAGAAAAAAATGAAATGGTTGAGAGAAAAAAATGAAATGGTTGAGGTTTATTTAAGAAGGAGAAGTAACGAGAGTGTGCATGTATCCACAAATAACCCAAATTAAAATAGTACATCTAGCTATAAAAAACGTCCCGTCTCAATGAAGTAATCAGACGACGGTCTTATGTATTTGGGTCGATGGCGAAGCTATTCGATAGAGAGTTCAAGATCTCTGATCAGCACATGTTTATATGAAAGATTTTGGTGCATGACTCCTTAAAATATGTATGAGTATTGAAGAGACACGTAACTCGATAAATATATGCAAACGTACGTTCTAAATATCACATCAGAAGCTAGCTTGCACAGTGTTACAAGCCGGTCAAAACAAATTTCTGACTAGAAACATTTTCTTGCCCTTGCATGGACATGTCCATGCATGTTGTTGATATAATAGAAAGTTTATCTTGTTCTCAATCAAAATAAATAATTCTTAAATATTGAAATATGTCATTTTTGTTCGAACTTGTAATAGGAGTTTTACAGTTCTCTTTTCCAACTAGATAATGTTTTTCCAATTTTAATGCAATTTGTTGTATCCATAGCTAGCTTGAGAAGAAAAATAAAATACTAAAGATTAAGAACTGCCGTTCATGAACAAGAATGACACTATTCCCCTGCCGTTCTTAGAATTTCAAGAAAGAGCAAGAAAGCAAATATAAGAAAACAACAAAAATATATGTTTTCTTCTGTCTAATGGATGTGCGTAAATGTGGAACACATAAATATAATAATATAATGGAAAATGAGTAAATAAATTGTTAGAGAAAACCATGGGACGAAGCAAAATCATCTTCTTTGCTTCCCGCTCAATTGTTGGAACTTTCAAAAGAAGCTTCTTGTATCTCCCCTATATATATATAGCTTATGGCTGAACTAACTAGTTTATCCTTAACCCTCCACTTTTCACTCTTTAACAAACTCAAAATCCTCAATTTAGTCAATCATCAATGGAGAGAAACAACCGCAACGAGGGGACTCACGAAGAAGAGCAATGTTCGCTTTCTGATATTATTTATTCGTTTTGTTCAGAAAATCATAGTGAATTAAACCCTTTGCAAGAGATATTCGGTGTTACCAAAAACAATGATCATGAGAAACACGACGAGGAGCCAGACGAGGAAAGTTACCGTATGGCTAAACGGCAACGTTCCATGGAATATCGTATGATGATGGAGAAGGTGAAGATGACTTAATCTCCTTCTTCTCTTACGTGATTCCCTAGCTAATTTATATTTTTGCTTTCTAAACTTTGTAGAAAAGACGAAAGGAGATCAAAGATAAAGTAGATATTTTGCAGGGGTTGATGCCTAATCATTGCACAAAGGTTAACTATTACTTAATTTACTCCATATTTTTTATATATTAGAGTCTAATACAATATCAAGTTTCGAATATCGAGTTTCTTGTGTGTTTATCTACAGCCGGACCTTGCATCGAAGCTTGAAAACATCATTGAATACATTAAAAGTTTGAAATATCAAGTAGATGTAAGCATTAAACTATATCTAATTTAATTTAGTTACTTGTATCCATTAGAGTATATATGTTCTTATGTGTTATGTGGATGTGGTCCAGGTTATGTCAATGGCATACACAACAACTCCGGTTTACACACCACCATTTTATGCAGCAGCTCAAGCACCATGTATGTCTCCTTGGGGCTATTATACGCCAGGAGTTCCAATGATGCCTCAGCAAAACATGACCTATATCCCGCAATATCCTCAGGTTTGATCAAATTAAAGTTTAATCTGATTCCACAGATTCTGATTTCTGCCATCAATCTTTTATCACAGGTATATGGAACAGTGCCGCCAAATCAAACTCAACCTTAAAACAAGCTCTAGCTATGTGGCTTTTTAAGACCCTCCGGCTTTAGACTCGTTGCTGTTTATATAGACTGTCTTTGTAAACTAAGATATGTACATAGATACATAAATACATACGTAGTTTTATGTATAACTTTTAGTTTGATGCCACAATATGTAAAAACACCTGTTTTTTATGTTCTGTTTTGGTTGAGCATTGTTCCTCTGTTATTTATGTTCTGTTTTGCTCAACCTTTTTCTTTGTTGAATGTAAGTTAAATAAACAACAAAGATGTTATGTTACGTGTAATAGTACGTTTGTACCAAACATTACTACAACCCTAGTTTGATAATTTTTATCTTGAATCATAGAAAACGAACTAGATCACTAAAATGTTAAATTCAAGAAGCAGAATACATTCATTGGCTACAAATTATCTACACACTTTAACTTTTTTTATTAAAGCAAGAAGCCAAAATAGTTTTATCTTTAAATGTTACTAAAGTAAACAAAAAATGCTTCCCGTTTAACCTCCACAACCACCACCGCAGCCAGCGGCGCAACTGGATCCATTGACATCGTCGTTAGTGTGAGGTTTAGAAGCTCGGTCACTGCATGAGAAAATCACGGCTGCTATGACGGAGAAAGCCACAACAGCTGCCCAAATGTAGAGTGAGACTTCACCATTACCCGCCGCTATTACCGCGAGTTCTCCTCTCACCATTGAAAGAGTTTTTGTGCATCGCTTTGTGACAATTGTTGAGACTAGTTGATAAAGAGAGTTGTAATTGGCATATTTTCAAATGTGTGGTTTTGCGTTTTCGAGTCAGAAGTCACCAAAAAAAAGATGCGACGACTCTTTCTTATATATACTGCCCTTTGGTTTAACTCTAGGGTCAGTGGATCACAAGCTAGTAGTTAACCAATTGTGTGTGCGGCCACTTGATTGTCTTAAAAAATAAATTAAAAATTTCTTAGTTAGCAAAAAAACATAACTAAGAGCGAGTTTTTAAAAGTGGTCATAAAGTAGAACAATATAAGAAAGTAGCACTACAAATGACATAATTACATAGATGACTATATTTACATAGATGTCTATTTGGACTTTGAATGTATGGATATACGAAAATATTTTGGAGATTTGTTTTTCTGAAGATTCAAAAAATTGATTAGAAGACTCTGATTAGCAACTTAAAACAATTTGAACTATCTAACAAATAAATGGTAAACAGTTACGGAATAATGCAAAGATGTAAAATAGAGAAGCAGTAAGCAAAAGTGATAAACAAAAATCCAAACAAAAAACCAAGAGGTATATATTAACTTAATTTGGTTTACGGAAAAAAAATACATGAATAGAGACAAGAAAATAGATGAGTCTCGATGAGTCTTTCTAGTAAGAAATCAAGAGCTGATTGCATGTGAAGCAACATCCCTAGTGACCTTGACGAAGCCAAAGAGGTACCTAATATATTTTTATTTTCTTTTATCACCAAAGAGGTGCGAGGTGCCTAATAATGAAACGAATATCTGTTGAATATATCCCTGATATAAAGTTAGACCTCAAAATTGCAAAATTTTAGACTAATAAATCGTTGTAACGTGAGTTATGCTAACTCTTACAAAACTTTCTACTAAGGTTTGAGGAAGATGTAATGGTATCAAAACCCAGTCAAGCTTCGTAGCAGAATGGCAAATATCGAATAACATTTTCATTGCACAAGAATATTTCATAGAGTTTAGAGAAACCAATCATGCTTAAAATAGTGATAGCCAGTAATAACATATTTTAGAAAAGACTATTCTAATCACAACGAGTCACCTTCAATAAAGAACGAAAATCTAATGATCAATACCCATTGAATCCTGAATTCCTTGATGAACAATCATGATTACATGAACAAAGACTTATTTTAAGTTTTAATAATGTGTAACAATATGTGCAGATTTGGAAGATTGATATACATAAAAGTTACATAGTCCTTCTAGTTTTAGCTTGAGCTTTAGGGATCTTGTTAATGACTTTGGAGTTGAATTTGTTTAGGAGCTTCTTCATGTCCCTCCCACTTTTACTTGCTGCATAAGTCAGCTCTTCTTCGTATTGCTCATACAACATCGGTATTGTCTCCAAACCCACAAATACTTCACCAAAACACCAAAAATGTTTGTAATTAAAGCCATACTTAAAAAGAAAGGCTTTTACCAAAAAGAAAGGCTTTTACCAAAAAGAAAAAGTTTTGGAAAATGTAGAGTGTTAATCAGTAAATGTGTTAGATAACCTCATTAAGACTCACCGATGTATAATAGAGTTAGAGAGCTGAAATAGTTTCCAACCACTGATAATATCCATAGGGAAACAACGGCCTAAAACGAAACGAGACACAAGTTATAAAATCAAAACAATCTTGGTATGAAATAATTAAAATGAAATTGTGTGTATTGATTTATACCAGAAAAAGGAGTCTGAAGTCTTTGCCACTTGAAATATCATACAATTTGATGATGAACCAGTTTATCTTGTTGAACAAGAATCTCCAATTCGATTCCGAAATCCTTAGATCATTAATACTCGGAGGTTTACTGCGCAAAATAACATTTCTTGAGAGCTTGGTTGATTGATTCATAAAGAAGTATATCTCAAGTAGTGTTAATGTTTTTCTTACCTCTGGATTAGTTGTGAGGAGCCAATGTAAGACCAAATGAGGAATATGAAAATGAATAGTAAGAGGATCTGGCAGAGGAAAGTGATGAAAGGATATTCAACCACTTCGAACAAGAACCATATCAATGTGAATACCCCCAAGATTGTTCCTGATTCTTTCTTGTTCTTCCAGAACATTATATCAGCAACTACAAGCATTTCAAGAGAAAAATCCTTTAGAAAAAGAACCAAAATTAATGTGAAAACGGAAAGAAAAATATATGTTACATCGTCCTCCTCCTAGATTGTGGTACAAAGATCTTCGTCGTCTCGATGAAGAAGCTCTATGTTCATCCATTTCATATCCAAAAACCGCCATTTTGTTTTGGTTTCAGGTTTTGAAACAACTGTGGCCTTTTTTGTGAGCTAAGGTCTAAGATTCATGGTTTATTATATAGTTCCGAACTTTTAGGATAAGAACGGTTTTGTTCTTGGATTCATAAAGAAGAAAGCGATTTGAGAAAAAACAGGAAAGGTATGGCTTTAGCATATTGCAAAAACTCATCATTTTATTGCTACATGAATAAATTAGTTTTATATCTTGTAGAGAATCTTTCTTAACTTGAGTTAATGATCAAAAATGTATTCCAAAAAGTTATCAACATTTTGATCATAGCTAAACCCTTTCCCATGCAAGTATATTCCAAGTTGAGGCTAGATATGTTAGGAATGCAATCATTGGGCCTCTTCGTAGGCCCAGTCCATTATGTGCCCATATTGTTTTCATGTCTAAACTTTTAGCAGATGATAACAATCTAGATGAGGTCAAGTGGGAAGCTAAGATGATGACTGAGCCAAACCAAATTTCTCATAGACATACATAAGCCAACATTATATCTGACGACACAAGTTTATATTGACAATTAACAAACAACTATTTTTTTTATAGTTTTACCCTGTTTTTAAAAGCATAGCCAACATAAGACCAAACAGAAACTGGTTTAGACCTTGTTAAACTCGGTGTTTTGTTGCTTTGGAGCATCTGAAGGAGTGGTCATACCAATGTTAATGCCATCGTTCTGATGCTTCTCCCATCCGCCAGTATCAGCCTTAGAATGAGCCAAGTAGTAAAGAATGGTTGCAATCAAAGACATGAGAGTGAAAGCAGCTCCAGCAGCAAAGACTCCAACGGGTAAGACGGCACACGAAAGCTCTTTCCCTTTGTAAATGCCTTCACTTTTAGTGTGGTACGCGTTCCTCGCTGATCCACCCAACAAGCACGCCTCAGCTCCTAAAAAGCTTACCCTAAAGATACACAAAACCAATGACTAAGACAAACGTACTCAAACATAGAGATGAACTAACTAGTTCTTATTCTTGTAAGGTCGTTTCTTTTCTTATAGAATCCACATAGTTTGGTAAGATAACAAACTGTAAAACCAAACATATAGAATATTCAATTGTGACCATGACGAAGCCTACCACTATCATTGTCTTTAGATAGAGACATCCACAACTCACAAGTAAGAGTTAAGGACGTAAATAAGAAGTCAAGTTTGCAACAAAGTGACTTATTAATCATAAATCACATAACCAAATTTCAATACCCACTAATCTAAAAGTGTTTACTTTTCATGTTCACAATACTGAAAAGAGTTGGAAAAAACTTTCCTTTTCACTTCAAAGTTAAAACCCATAAATATACACAATCAAATCACAAATTAGTTCATTCCAAATCTAACTTAAAAGCCCCTAATCAGAAATTTCAAATTTTGGTTACCAAATACCACTTAAATCAACTCAATTTCAAATCTTGATGTACAAAAGATTCAATTAGAGAGTAAAGGAATAAACTTTACCAAGAAACAACGAAGAAGACAATAGCCCAGACAGTGTAAGAAGTACCAGTAACAAGACCCTTTCCAAAACAGAGACACTTAGTAACACCGTTAACCACCGCTTGGCTAACAAGAAGCAACCCAAACGCCGACATACCGTACACTGTCGACGCCTCAGTTCCGTACTTACAAATAGTCTTCTCATCGTACTGATCCGGAACCGGCACAGCCTGAATAAACAAGAAAACACGAATTCACAACACAAATCGGAAAAATGACAAATTTTAGTAAGAGAGAGATAAATTGGGTACGGTGCTACGGCGACGCTCGGCACCGAAGGCGAAGACGAAAGCAAGGAGGTGAAGAGCAGTGACGACGGTGAGGATTGAAACTGAAACCGCCATTGATTTGGTTTTCGTGCTTCTTTCTCTCTTTACTCTTTTGTCTTTTATCTTCAGAGAGCTTTGGGCAAGTGAAGAAACGTTAAAGTGTCCTTATAACACTGATATTTGTTTTCTCTTTTTCTCTTTTTTTAGAATTTTGAACACTAATATTTATGACTTAATTGTCAAAGTGTCTCCATCTAATCATTATATCTGGTTACTCTTTTTTTATTTTTTGGATGTGGTTTACAAATGTTTAGTGGAGAAATTTTGAGAGATATTTGATTAAGAGTAAGTAATTAAATGGGTATATTTATACATATTGTAGCTTTAAGTGGTAGCACAACCACCAGCTCAAGCATCAGAACAACAAGAAATCGACTTTGCACGCTCCATCCTTTGCCTTCAAACCCCGAAATCATGATTAGATTTAGAAACATAGTTGGAAGACGACCTTGCTAAAAATCAAAGACTCAGTAATTTGTCATTAAATTACTACGACGTAACAAAAAATAATATGATGTCAATTGAGACAAAACATATCTTTTAATTTTAGAGAGCACATGAAGTCATGCCAATGCTTCTTTGACAGATATGATGCCTTGTTCGTGGTTATCTATAGTAAATAATATTTGTTGACAAAAATATATTTCAATGATAATAGTTATAATGACAATTGACTATAATTTTGGAAGTAAAGTAGTAAACTATTATTTAAAAAAAATAAAAAATTAGATTTAGGATCAATACTAGAGCATCTACTACTTGGTCATAAGTTTTATTAGAACTGATTTTAATAGAAATACTAACTTTGGTCAAATTAAAAGTGTTTGACTACATTTTAATTAAAGACTGAGAAACAAATTAACAAAAAAAGAAAACTTATGGTACGATTAAGAACCTGAAAAACTTTTAGAATCTCATACATATTGTTTATGATTAACATACATCTATATTTATGATATGAATATGCATTATACAAAAACATATTAAATTTATAAACTACTTTTAATCTTGTTGTTCTCCTTTTTCACCATTATTCATACATCTTTATTCATCTCTTCGTTAATCCAATCCATGCATTCACGATAATCATCAAAGTTATCGTCTATCTTCATATCATCACTTTGATTCACAGATTCTATATTATGATATTCGCATGACTCCATCATATTATTTTCCTCAGAAAAACCATTGTCTTCTAACCAAGAGAATATATCCTTCTCATTGGCATCAATGTCAAAAGAAATCAGATCTTCAATCGAAATATCGTAAAGAGCATCGTTCATCTCTTCCATATTGGTTTCCAAAGGAACCATATTATCCAAAGCATCGTAACTTGTTTCACAAGAAACCAAACTCTTTTGGATGGTATTGGTTTCGAGTGAAGTTATATCTTCAGGGAAAACCCAATCTAACGGATTTGAATAATTGGTTTCTAGAATGGCCATATTAGTTTTGGGAGGGATTTCACTATGTATTTCACAAGAAACAAAGCCCACATTATTTGTATTAGTTTCTTCTTGAGGGGGAATACTTCCTCCAGAATAACCCATGCCCATATGGTTTATATCTACTTCAGAGGGAATCATATTTTCAAAAGGAACATAACCTACTTGTGAAGAAACCCAACCTATCTCGTTTGTATGTTTTTCAGGAAAATTTATGTTCATGTTGGTTTCAGGAAGAACGTAATTTGCTGTTGAAGGATCCCAATCCATATGGTTCATATTGATATCATGGTGACTAAGGTTTTCTATAAATGAAACCCAATCCATCTTGTCTATATCGGTATCCAAAAGGTTCATGGTAGGGTTTGGAAGAAATCTATTGTTTTCCTTCATAAGGCACTCATCTACTAGAGGATCGAAAGAATCTAGTATAGAAGTAAAATCTAAATCTATTTGGTTTACATCAGTTTCAAGGATGGATCTATGTGGGTGACATTGATTAGGATCATACTGCGGAATAGAAATCCTTTCGGATTCCATCTGAGATGTGCATGTGTTAGATGCACCATCATTCGATGGTAAACCATAAAGGATAGGAGAATTTTCACTACTTAAGCCAGTTGAAACTAAACCAGTATAGCTAGAGCTATCGATACTAGAGCTATCGATAGAAAGAATATTGTAAGCTGGATTATTACTTATGGTTGAAGGAACGAAGTTAACATTCATAGATAGCTTGTTAAGGACGTTACCATGAACTGAATGATTGCTTAGATCTAATTTCCCGCCTATATGAAACTTTGGCATTGTTTCCTCTTTCTCACCAATAGGTTTTTTAAACAAAACTGCATTAAAAAAAAATTGTTAATACTTATATGACACAAATTGTAACACCGTGAAAATCTATATAATAGAATAATACTTACATTGAGTGATAGAGGCTGATGCAGAGTTTTTCTTTTCTAAAGAATTCCACAAGGAATTACTTACAATGAGATTATTTGTTAAGTCTGATATTTTGAAAGGATATTTGTAGTTCGAAGGATATTCGAATGTTTTATCTATCGATCTCGATTCATTTCTTGGCAATGTATAGCTTATTTGGTCAATTTGAGCCTTGTATTTCTGAAATTCATAGAATAAAAATATTAGTATAAAGCTATAATAAGAAGACAAACATATTTCTATGTTAAAAATATATATATTTTATATATGAACCTGAAGGTGGCTACCGACTTGACGATGAGTTAAGTTTGGGTCATTCATAATCTCTAATATGGATTTTGGACGAAAATCTGCAAGGTAAAAGAGAGTAAAAAACTAGTATACTAAACTTGAATAAATAAAAACGAATTGGTCAATGTGAAATATAAATCTTACCTTCTTCACCCAAAATGGAGATAGCAGCTATAAACTTCATGTGACGCTCACTATTCCACAAACTCTTACGTCTTCCAACACTTTTCTTCCATTCCTTTCTCTTATTCTCAATCTCAATAGCATAACTTGGTGTAGTTTTCCATTCAACATTTGCAATACTTTTTCTCTTTTGGAATGTTTCATAAGTTGAAAATGTGTCGATGAATGGTCGTCTTCCTAACAAAGAAGCTTGACTTATTCTCTGTCTCTTAAGGTTTGCTCGGAAAGCTTCAATCTGATATGTATCTTTATCCATGACATTCTCTTGATCTTCAGTTATGTTGATTTTCTTTAACTCTTGACTCTTTTTAGAGAAGACGTGTTGCCACATGTTTTTGATGTCGTCATTTGAAATTGGTTTATCTAGAGAAAAGCACGCTCTTTTTGTCAAAAGATCTGATGGTTCTTTTGTCTTTATCTCTGGATTAATCACTTTCACATAGAGAAAACAAATGTTAATTAGTCGAAAAAAGAATAGTGGAAACAATAAACATAAGAAAAATGTGTGAACATGGACATACATATGAGAGGAATATCTTTGAGAAGCAAAGCATTGAGGAACGAATGTGAGTCTATGTGAGGCATTTCAATGTTAGCTATGATGAGTCCAATTTCCTTCTTCTGCTTCTCAATCATCGATAGAGCCTTACTTGCCACATCCACGCTCATCACTAATACATAAATTTGTATGTAAGATGTATATCAACTTTTGAAAAATGGTTAAGACATATAATTATTAAAAAAACAAATTGTTAGATTATTCATTCAATAAAAAATAAAATAAAAAGGAATATAATGATGAACACATGTATGTTAGTTAAAATTTATAATCGGTCAATAAATACATAATTATATTATAATTGGAATGTATTTTTTCTTGGTATCATCGAATATCTCGAAATCTTAATATCCGACAAAAATATAGGTTATATTTTAAAATCATTACGGTTTCTCAGATAGCAAAGGATATGTAAATCACTTTATTATTCGTCGTAAACCTTCGCAAATACTAATTTTGATTTAAAAAAAGATGTGGTTAAATCATTGAGATCTAAGACCAAATAGCTTCAAATCTTTTTTATGTGACAAACACTGTGATTTATACATTTATATCTTATTTGAGATTTCTTCAAATTAATTTCGTAGATCGTGATTAATTCTTAGATCGTATCAATACAATGCATAAACCACAGTATCAAGAGATTTAGAATTAATCATCATAATATGTTTTAACAAATTATAAAATTTTAACAGAACAAGTGCAAAAATTAAGAATTTTTTTAACAATTTGATATGTGAATGAAAAAATAAATAATCAATGCTAGTATAAACGACGAAAAAAAAAAACAATTATGCGGGTTGGTCGATTCTTTACCTCTTTTTGAAAATTGTTGAAGCATTGATGTGAGAGACGCGATTGATGCAGTGTCATGGTCGATTAGCAGGATGGAAATATCATCAGCACATTCAGGAACTAAGCATCCAGCCATGATCTCTGTAAATTTTCACAAAAATATATGATTGAGGGTTTAAGAAGATGATTAAGTTGAGATAAAGAAATACTAATGCGTGGTCATATATATAAGGATGGATAGAAATAGTGGACCCAAATAAGTCATACATTGCAAATAATAGACGTATGAAGAATATATATGTATCAATTAATGTCTTTCTGAATAAATTTTAATTCATCATTTTGACCTTCTAATTTATTTTTTAAAAATGGATATTAAGTCTAAAATATAATTATTGAAATTATATTTTTCAAAATCTTATCAAACACCTAGTGGCTGGATATACAGTTTGAAAAAAATATTTTCACAGTCATAGTTTCTGTAATTAAATTGACAAGTTTTTTAAAAACAAAATTGAATTTGTATATAGTTAAATCATTTTTAGTAATATTAAAAATCATTTGACTATACTTTAAAAAGTCATGTTATTAGTCAGATTCAACAAAACTCATATATAGTTATTCGTAATTTCATTTATAAACTTTGACTCATGAATATAATAGTCGTCTTTTTGTAATGCTATGTTACAAAAAATGATCCATTAATTAGTCAAAAAAATAAATTATAGAATTCTATTTATATATGTAAAATTGTTGTAAGAATAAATTTTTATATTTAATCTTTTATATAACTTCTGTTTAAATTTTAATTAATAATTCTTTTATTTTTTGGTCAAAAATAATAATTCCTTTTTCAAGAACATATAATATGCAAATTTGAACAGTGACACATCAAGAAACATGTGGTGAAAACTGAGAAACATTTATATAGATAACAATTTATGAAAAATGTGGTGAAAACTGAGAAACATGTGTCTGGTCAATTTTAAACCATTAATAAACTTCCTTAATTTTTTTGTAAGTCAAACAATTTCTGAATTGGGACAAAGGTATAATGTTTATGTATGGTTTGAAATGTAAGCAAACACTTGAAAAATAAAAAGTATTAGTAAATGCTTTAAGAAAATACTATAATTAAGAGTTATGATGAACACCCATTATTGGATATATAACCACAAAAAATATTAGCTTATATTTCAGAAATTTTAGTAAAAGAAATAGTTTCAACAAAATCTTTAAAGTTTACAAGAGATCTTTACAGTACTAGTTATTCATAGGAGTCGAGTGTAATAACTACCAACTAATATTAAATATATACACTTCTCTCTTAAAACAAACAAATCTATGTTTATATGAATGTTGTAAACCGTGGTAGTCAAACACTCCAATTTATACTACACAGTGTTTGTGAGGTGTTAAATCATTTAGGTGCCTAACAGCGACAAAGACGTTTACTTAAAATTTACATTATTTTTGTAATTTATGTGACTAAAACTGTTTATTGTAAATAATATTTATTTTGAACTTTTTAGAGATTATGAAATTTTATCTATCTAAAATAATAATGTTAAGACATTATATATTATTACATGTATACATTTTTGTGAAATTATGTTTTTCACTATTATTTATTATTTGAAATCAATTCTATATGTATTCGGGAGAACATGTCTAGTATAATGTGCTTCAGGTGAAAACATACATATGACTCTAGATACGTTGCATCTCTGTGTATACCAATTTGTGGGCTTGCATTAGACATTTACTTAATCCCTCGTTCAAATAATTATATATCTTTCTCTGTTTTGTGCACATAATTGGTAAAACTATATCAATATATCACATATATGGCCACAACTCTCTGTAGTACTACCAAGACTCCTTTTATAACTACAAGTACTTGAATTCACCACATAACCGATGATACTTTTCAAACAACATCGGTTTTAAAGTCTCAGAATAAACGAAAAAATATCAAACAACAACTACTAGACTCAAAAGTGTTTACAGGACGCTCTTACTTATGCACATTATTCACTTTTTTGCCAATCGTTTCAATATAGCTATCAATATCATCATTGAATACTATGTATGAGTTTCAGACCCTTTTTGTTGTTTTACCTTGGGGTCATCTAAGCAGCTTGAAGGAGGACTTGAAACCAGGGTCAGGTCATGTGATCAGCTTGAGGGATGACTTGGGTTTGAAACCAGCAGCAACGAGCTTCTCCTGCTCAGATAGTGAGTGGCGGAAGTGGCAACGGTGACCATAAGGACAGTTATCACCAGCAAGAACCATTCTGCAAACCTCAGTCTTGTAACGGGGATGGCGGATCACTGGACGGAGTTCCTTAATGCCGTGAGCGAACTGGCAATGGTCACCATATGGGCATGTCCCTGTCTCTTGCCATTTGTTGCACAGCTCTGTCTTTGTCATCCCTTGATTGTACACCTCCACTTCTATCTCTTCCTCCTGATCTTCTTTCTTCCCTCCTCCTCGCACATACACCTTCTGCTGCATTTCATTCATTCATATATCCACCATCAATTTCTACTTCAAAGAAAACACAGGAATAAATGATTGTAGTATCATAAAACAAAGTCATGTATGCAGCTCAGATTCAACAGTCTATAGTGTGTCAATGATTCATTCAAGGTCCCATTACTCTTTACATCTATACATAAAAGAAAGCAGAGCAATAGAACATTGTGGTGTCATAAATTGCAGCTCAGATTCATCAACTTAACCAGTTCTATAGTGCGTCAATGATAACCAACACTAAACCAAAAACGACTCTAATTAAAACCTTCTCAGATATACTTTTTCCTGCATTTCATTCATTCATCCATTACCATTACTCTTTACACATATAGTTCAGACTTTGGAAAAAGCAAACAGCATCAAGATAGTTCTTCTCCAGAATCTAAATCTAAACTTATTGTTGGTATATAATGTTATGTCTCTAACAGATAAACCTTTTAACTACACCACCAAATGTACAAATGCTATAAGCAGCCATAAATTCACATTTGCATGCCAGATTTAACCAAGTCTATAGTGATTACCTAATTCCAAAAACACTAAACCAGAATAATTCAAGAGAAATCAAACAGCATCAAGCTCACTATTACTCTTTACATCTATAGTTCAGAGAAAGCAAACAGTATCAAAACACTTCTTCTTTTGTTTCTTTCTCATGCTCAAGAATCTAAATCCACACTTATATTCAGAACAGTCAACTGTTAATGCATCACAGAGGAGGATTGTAATCACATATGCAAGTCAGATTCAACAGTTAACCAAGTCAATAATCTCAATGATTACCTTATTCCCAAATCACTAAACCAAAGCTAATCTCTAACTAAGCAAGAACTCACCAAGTTTCCACAGTAATCAAGATAACAAAGAAGAAATATACCGTAGTACTGACTTGACCACAAGTCCCAGGCTTAGTGACGGTTCCACGAGGTTTTCCACTTTGAGCAGCCGCACCACCACCTCCCTGACTTGCCTTAGAGTAGCCATTAGATCTCACAGAGATGCTCTTTGGAAGCGAAGAGCGATTCAGATCCTCATTCTCCATAACACTCGTCGGACTCTTATCATTGACGTCATCGCGATTAACCGTACGGTTCTGATTCTCCACTTCGTCGGCGTCATTACCTCCGATCGAAAGATTGCTAAGCATCCGAAGCGGAGATCGATGATCAAATCGGTTCTGGATCGAAGATCTGATGAGACTGTTGAGCTCATTCTTGAGACGAAGATTCATCGATCGGAGTTCAGTGTTCTCTAGACGAAGCGCTTCTGCTTCAAGCGAAGCCTCATGGAGACGCGTGTAACACAACGCCTCGCGATTCACCATATCTTGACGCTGTTGCATTATGTTGCGAGTCGACTTGTAGAGTTGATCAGAGTAGAGAGACGACGAAACGACGCCGCCACTGGATGAATTTCCGGCGGAGCTTCCGCTGTAACTAAACGGCGCGATTTTGTTTTCCATTTTTCCCGGTGACAATTCTGTTACACAAAATCGCCACAGAGAAATCAGAATTTATGCATCGGAAACGGAATCGCGAAGAATCAAACAACGGAAAATAAGTCAGATCTAGTTTCCGAGAAAGATAATCTCAGCAATTTCACAGTGGATTTCAAATTCAAAACGATGAAATCAAGAATCGGAGAAGAAATTGACATGTAAAGCGATAGAAATTTACCGAGAAAATTGGAGAAGAAGAGAAACCGCCGAGAAAATTTCGAGAGAGAAGCTTCCGAGAAAAGTTTTCTTTGGCTAGAGAGAGAGAGATTTCAAGTTGAGAGAGAAAGTAGCTTGAGAGAGGAAGCTAGAGAGTATTTATACAGGCTTTGGATTCGCAGCGCGAGGGAAATTATGAGGAATTAATCATTTAAAAATAAATACAAAATTAAAAGGAAAATTTGGTGGTTGTTACGGTTTAACAGAAAAAACAAACCAGAGTCTTGAAGTCTTAAGCTAATAGTAATTACGGTTATGCCACTGTGTTTGTGTGAAAACTATATATTAAAATTAATATTTGATGTAGAAATGATTAAGAGAAGTGTGTTTCATTTTTTTGAGAATAATAAGTAGCTGGAGATACTAATAACCAAAGGCCCAGCTTGTGGTTAAGAGAATCATTTGTTTCAACTAATTGCTTGGTTTTGAAGATTATTTTGGAGGGATAAGATTGGTCTTTGTTTTACAAAACTTGCAAGATAGTGGAACTTAAGCAAAAAAGAAAAAAAAGGAGTTTTGCTTATTTATCACAACTATAACTAACCTCTTTTTAATGGGTCTTGTCAATATGATTTAAGCCAAACACCAATTATGGTTATTGGTAACACTGTTGCTATCTCATCATTGTTTTTGTAAGTTAAACCTTGTGATTTGACTTCTAAAAAGGTTAATTCTGGTGAATTTGGTGCAAACCTGTCTGTGGTTACAAAATGGAAAATAATCAACAAGTGATGAATCTTCAGATTCACAGTTACATGCAAGAAACTGAGCCATGTAAAATAGATGAAGAGGTAGATTAGTGTCTTATGTACAAAGGCATTGCAAGAAATTGTGTTACTCTGCCATTTTCTTGGGACCATATTAAGCTTTTTTCTCCTCCCTGAATTAAGAAAATGCTAGTTACATTATGAAAAGTTTAAGATATACTATTTAATGTGAATTAGGATCATCGGTGTTTAAGACTTACACTCTTGCTCTCTTCTTCTCCTTGAGCCTTGTGATGACCTTTTGACGTGTATTGTTAGAGAGGGAGGGACAAAATGAGATTACTTCCTCTGAGTGACTATAAGGGTTATCGGTTTCACTGCTTGAGAATGAGATAGTTGATGAAGCTGGTTTAGGTGCAAATATGGGATTATTGAATGAAGAAGAAAATGTCTTCATCTGAACACACATCAAAGGTAGAGAGATCTTAGGTTATATAACAATAAAACATATATAGTGGTTACTGAACTAGACTCTATAGTAGTGGATGAAAGATTTCAAACCTCATGTGATTTGTCAAGGGAAGAAACAAAGAACACGTTGTTACTATCTGCAATTGGCTCAGGATCAGCTCCAAATTGCTCTTCAAAGTTCCGGAAAGTGAGATCAATGTCAGGTATTTGGAAGTCATCGTCACTGCAGATTGTATCTTCACATACTCCAATGTCTTGTATATTTTGATGCCACAACTGCAGAAACAGAGCTAATCTCATGTAACTAATGGTTCCCACTAAGACTATGTACTGTGTGATATTTAAACCAAACCTGATTGTTCTTATTGTATGGACTTTTGCATTCCCAAAAGGAATCACCAAGTGTGGAAGATGAGGACAAGTGTGAAAAATCAACAACCAGCTCTTTTCCGGTCTGCGGAAGATCGATTAACTGTTCTTCGGGTTTCTTAGGAAGCTCCAATGGAGATGGATCACCTCGTTCTGTCAAGGAAGAACTACCATTCTCTTCCCTGAGCTGAACCTTCTCCAATTCAAGAATCTGTTCCAAGATAAAACCACCTTCTCTTTGCACCTGAAACCATCAAAATCATCGGTACATCAGCTATAAAGAGATCTATTCATCTACAAAGCTATAAAAAGATATACAAAAAAAAACTAAAGAGCGTATGGTCCAGTGGTTTGTTCAAGTAGGTGAAAGACTCGCCCTATGGTTTAAGGCCACAGATCGTTGTGGTTCTCTTTTGGCCATTGTAGACGGCTTTCTACAAGCCTCGGGTGTATTAGTCTACTTTCGACCCGAGATCTTACACCGGTTATAAGAAACTGTAAATATGTATACAAAACAAGCATCAAACCTTAGGTTTAACCATTCGAAAAGATTGCTCTAACGAAACATCATCATCGTCATCCATAACTCGAAAACCCCACATAACCGCGAAATCTTTAGCAGGAGGACAACCCGTATAACACCTCAAATCCCTTCTACGATGCTCAGAAGAGCCACCACCATGAAACTTATCATTACATCCATGGCAAAGAAACATTTTATGGTCAAAACATCGAACAACACAAGGCTGATTCTTACAAGAATCACATAAAACCGTACGTAAATGCCGTCCCGAGAGTGAATTAGCTGAATGAACCTTTGCATCACATGTTAAACAAAGATTTGCTGTATCAGCTATACAATAAACCACTGCTCTATACGCTTTACAAAACTCACATACTCTTTCCATATTCTCAATTATTATTATACATAACATATAAAAGATTCCTCCCTGTTACATCAAAAAAAATATCAAATTAGTTTATTAGAGATCACAGATCGAACAAAAAGAGAAGAATAAGTTTTTACCGATAAGAGAACTAAAAAGATCAGAGATTGGTGACAAAAGCTTCTTCTGTCTGTTTTTAGGAGCTTTTTCATATTATCTGAACAAATCCGTCGGTTTGGTTAGGATGACGTGGCAAAGCCACGTAGATATTTGGGTGGGGACTTAGAAAAAATGGTGATTACGTTATCCGTATGCACGTGAGATATGGGGAAGCCACGGACGTATGTGCCACTGTGACAGCTTCTTCTTTCACGACCCATCATCTCTAACTCTTAAAGCTTAGCTTTTCCTAACCAATTATTGTATGCCACATGTCGTAGCTAACTCCGGACCAAACAAAAACTACAATTATCCGACTTGGTTAGTTCGTTAATTGGTTTTATTATTTTTCACATGAACTAAAACACATAAATAGTACTTGAATGTGTTAATTCTTATAATTTTACATTTTTAAGAATTTTATTAATGACTAATGTGATGTTTTCTTTTCTATCAAGATTATATTAAAAGCTAATGTTACAAAACAAGAAATATTAGAGTCATGAGACTATATTTGAATATAAAAAATATCAGTGTAAAACGACATTTACTAAGAAACAAAGGAAAAAGTACACTAAACCGAATTTAACCGATTTACCATTGATTCCAGTTTTTGTCAGTTAGTAAAAAGCAATACTGATTATACATACAATAGTTTTAGTTTTGTCTTAGATTAGTGAGATATATATTTATGTTTCTCAAGAGATAGAGAAAGCATAACGATTAAAACCAAACAAAAGTTTAGTTAGATTTTTAGATTGGATTCAATAGGATTAGTTAAAATCAAAATGGTTTGGTTTACCTTATATATTATACACGCCTAATAAAGAGTGACAGAAAGAGTGAAAGAAAGAAAGAAACAAAATTCCGATAAAATGAGAAAGGTCACAGATACAAACACCAGATGTTAGCAGAGAGATCCCTTCCCATGCCCATGTTGATGTACAAAACTCTGGTTTTTCGCAAAAGATGGAACAGATTTGACATTCCAGATTCCGATTAGCGCCTGACTTGAATTCAATCGAAGATAATGAGTTATCATCATATCACAATAAGAGCAAGAAGAAAGATGTGGAGGACTTCATAAGTTACCTATTTGTCAAGTTTTTTTGGTGTGCACTTCAATCATATCATGATCCTCCATGCCAAGTTCAGAAGGAGTGGTTGATGGATCAATCTTATCACCGTCAAAAATAAATACAAGATTTTGCGGGTCAAGCTTAGCTTTATCTGTATACAGTTTGATAACCCTCTCAAATTTCTCGTCCTACAAGAAAATGGTAAATACCAAATCAACATTCTCATATTTTACAAGCTTTAACAGAATATGCATATCTATTAATGAGCGGCTCATTGTATGACAGAGAGCAAGCAATATGTATTCTGTGTGTAAATGCTATGTGGTGATGATACATTGATAAGAACATGAACTCGTTCTCTAGTTTATTAGATGAACTCAAAGAATAGTTTAAAGATCCATCAACTAATACACGTCTCAAATACTCGACCCCATTCAATGATTTCTTTAATCCCTGTATTTATACTCTTGCTTTCCTAGAAAGCTCGAAATATCTAGCTATCTAGATAGTAGCGAAGGTGACATAACAACTAATTCTTATCTCTACTAAATATCTAGTATCTAGCTAGAAAAAGTTTGGATAGTAAGCTTATTGTCGATGGAAGGTTGGATAGTAAGTGGCAAGCAGTGAAAAAACTTACCGCAAACACCCGGAGTGTCTTCTGTCCATCTTTGTCCTGTATTGTAATAACAATCTTGGCCCTGTCATTCGTAGGCTCTGATGGTAACTGAGCAGCAGTCTCTGAAGATGGATTGCGAGATTCTTCAACTTCCCTTTTAGCAGACTCCTCAACTTCCTGCATCACATCTCCTACAGTTTTTGTAAATGACATGAGCTCCATCTTCTTCGACCTACGTTACATATTTCATTTATAATCAAATTGTAACACTGGGACTCTTTCCGGATAGCAAATAACACTACCATAGCCTCTAACAGCAACATGGGAAGCTTAGAGATGAGAAATACTCAAAGACATACAAAAGTTACCTCAATGCTTTAATAGTTGAATCTTCAACAGAGTCTTTACTTTTGTCGAAGATAACCTTTGGTGGAGGAAGCAACCAATCGTCATCACCCGTAACTTCAATCACTTTCACATCATCATCTAACTTCTCAACCTATATAAAAAGATTCAAGTTCCAAAAGGAATGATGATAGATTCAACCTATGAATTGTGAAGTACATAATCGAATTGTTCCTTCACTGACATTGATTCAAAACTCTTTACAAGCCCACAATACCAAAAGTATCTATCAAGTTAACACAAAGAGCTCAATGAGACAACAACCAATCAATAAAAATCAATTCTTACTGTTTGTGAAGTTTTCGCTTTCTTCGGAATTGGCGTCACCGAGGCATCATCATCATCATCTACAAAAATTCAAGCGATAATAAAGGATTCATCTTTATCACTGTCGAGTGTCGAGCTCAGTGACCAAATCAAATAATCGAAACTCACCATCGATACAAACGAAATTCGCTGGCTGAACACGACGATAATCAAAAAGTGGCTCTAGATCTTCTCCTTCACCTCCCTGATCATCAATCAGTAATACAAATTCAGAAAAACTCAGGCATCAACACAATCCCACAACAGACAAAATTAGGGTTTTAAAAATTGGGGTATTGGGAATTCATAAAATTCTCACCATTGTTAGCGAATTTGGATCTTCTTCGTCTGTTTTATCAGAAACCCTAGATGAATTTGGACAGATTTTGAATTTGAATATTATTTTGCTGTGATTTTTGAAAAGACAAAAGTGATTTTGAATTTTGATGAAGAGAGGCATCGGCGATTAAGAAGCACCTCTTGGGTTTATTATTTGTTTGTTGGGCCTGTTTAGTGGGCCGAGTTTTCATTGGTTATCACACTTTTTTTTCAGATTGGTTTAATTGGGTTGGGTGACCATCATAGTTGATTGCGTATTTGTCATTTGAGATCTGTTGTACTTTAGTAGAATTTTGTTGGTATTTTTGAATGCATGACAATAAAAGATGGTACAACAAGACTCATCCTAAGTCTTTAGTAGAGAAGTCCATGGGAAGCTCTACATGAAGGTTATAGTAAACCAAACCGAGAAGGCACAAACTCGGCTTTACAAAATCAGGCCAAAAATAAGATAACCGGCAAATAAAAAGGGTTGGTGAGGCTATTCAAACCATACCTAAGTAAATTGTGTTCGATGATCACGAGAGAGAAAGAAACAAAGAAAGGGAGACAAAGCGTTTTCAGAGACTATGAGAGATCATGGAACCCTAGCTAGTAGAGTAGAGGACTAACCTTATTACCAAGATTTTTTATTTACATGTTGTTACAACTTACAAATGAATAAAAGATAATTAATGCAAATATAGTCTTGTTAATGCCAAAGTTTTGTTTCATGAAATAAACACGCTTCTAGCCTTTCATGATCACCCTCTTTGTCTCTTTATGTAGTTTTTTTTTGTCGTTTCTTATTGATGTGTGTTTCTTCTCCTCTCTCTCATAAGTCATAATACACTTAATATGTAGTCAATAATATTCCTAGTTTCATACATTCTTGTTTGCAATTCTTTAATTTTTTTTTGTCAAGAGTTTGTTATTCTTATATCTGCGAAATTGTATATATTTTTAAGAGTTAAATATCATAGTCAAAACCCGTATAAGCATAATAGAAAAGCCATGAAAGCTATATCGGGAGGTGGAATCTTACCTATGAGATTATGTACCCAATCAATCATCATTCGGAGAGGCCACAAAGAACAAACCCGAGTCCGAAACCGATTTGATCGATCATTGTCGATGTTGTAAGACCCTCCTTCGTCTACGTTACTCTCGGAAACACCTAAGTTAACCTCAAAACGACAAATGGGACAAGTGTTGTGAATGTTCAACCAAGACACAATGCAGCTTGAATGGTACAAATGCAAGCATTTCAATTCTTTTCCTTCCTCTCCAACTTCAAATTCCTCCTTGCATATCGCACAAACCTTCTCTTTCACCAAATCTTCATCCGTGATTATCACCGTCCTTACAGCCTCGATGGCGGATTGCGAGGCTGGTGGTGGACCGATTTGTACACTAGGCATGACATCAGCGAATTCCTCGTCAGTATTATAAACTAGATCATCATGATTGAACCGGTTACTTCTTGGTTCGTTGATAAGATGGAGAGTGATCCAATCGGTATCACTATCCCAATAAGGTCGGCTTGGCCTCATAATGTCAAGCTCATCGTGAAGATTGATCTCTCTAGAACAGAAAGGACATATGGGACCATATAGACCAAAGCTTCTTAGCCTAATGGTACGGCTACAATGGCGACAATAGAAGTAATGGAACGTTCTTGTTCTTCTTGTTCCATTCACAATAACTCTTGGACGATAAGCAGATGTCATGTTTTCAATCTTTTTATTTTTTCGTCGGTAGGATCTTTATATATGCATTTATAATTAAATACGTGTACATGTTTTCAAGAAGAGGCAAGACAAAGCCTATACGAGTGAATGAGTTATTCTTTTCTGTGTTTAGGTTGGTGTCGTATGGTCTCTGCTATGTCAACTTGCGAATCTTTTAGTGATTTGTCTTGTAGGAATCAGAGATTCAAAAGGATGCTTGGAGAATCAATTACGATAAAGGGTTTTAGGTTTGGAGGAGAGTTATTTGAGCGGCCCATTATGGGCCCATTCCAACTTACTAGTTCATGTACATATTGTATGACTCAGAAGTGAAATTAATTAGACCCAAATAAGATTTTACAATTTATTATTGCTCGTTAAAAAAAATCCATGCAACATCTTATGAAGTTGTGGATGTGGTAGTACAAAGGTCATATGCACATAATAACTTACATAGATGGTTCAATAAATCATCGTTAGATAGAATAATAATGTTAATATTCACTTAATCAAATATACTAACAACAAGTCGTTCAACATATATAAATGATGGTTGATCAAGGGACATTTGTACTTAATGTTGGGAGATTGTTGACTGTGATATCTTTGCTAGTCTTATTTGTTTCATTATGATCCGATGTCGTAAGCATACTCTTCATTTCCTTGTTTTTAGCCCATAGCACAATGTATAATGCTCCAACGATAATCACTGTACCAATTATGCTGTAATGTTTTCAAGTAAAAATAAACCATATTATATATACATACGTATATCAAATCCATTTCCACAAAACAATACAATATACATGAGTTTGTACCTCCCCAAATGAAGTGTTTCATCTAGCAAAAATGATCCAACAAGAGCTACGATCACAAGTCCTACAGGGCTAAATACCGATACAAATAACGGTCCTCTAGACTCAATGCACCATGCGTTGACTGCTACCACCATCCCGGAAATCAGAATTGCCTACAATGGACAACATAAAGCACATATATTCAAGGCCAACCTAAATGAATCTTCACACATGTATAGACTTGTATGAATTTGTAATTAGACAACAAGACATATATATATATACTTAATAATGGATGGATTGATATTTACCGCATAAGCAATGGTTAATAGTCTGATATTCCATCCTAATCTCCATTCATCTAAATCGTGTTCCCAGCAAAGAGCGACAAGCATAGCCACTACGCCTCCCATCATGTTCATTAGAGTCGCGTTCCAATAAGGCCCTCCAAATTGTTTGCTTATCTTAACCTATAAACAAAACAAAAACAAAAAAAAACACGTACATGCCTAATGCCTTAGTACACAAAACAAACACAAAAATAAGAAATCTGAAAAACAAACAAAAAACTTGCCTGCAATAAAAACCAAAGTGAGATGGAAATGTTTCCCCCAAAAACTAGAAGAGCCCCAAGGATGGAAATATGGTGAGTGGTAGCATCACGTGAGGAGTCACGTGGTTGGTTCACTAGGTTAACGTGAGTTGACCATAGTCGGATCTCTATTCCTCTATAGAATATAAAGACAAGAGCTCCACCAACACCAAACAATGTTCCAAAAACCTTAGCCAGCCCTACGCTCGATCCAAGCCGTACACTCTCCATCCTATGAGACCCATAAAAGTTTATTATATTTTGTTTAATGGTATAAACATATATTAAAAGGGGTTAACTAAATTGTGATTCGTTGATTAGACTTGCCTAAGAAGTGCAGCGAAGATGAAAGTGACCAATGGAGTGAGAACGCCAGCAGCAGAGGTGAATGTTGCTGACGTTAGAGCTAGACCCGTAATGGTTAGGATACTTGGTATCACCACACTGTTCAATTATCACCACATTAAAGAAGTCTTATAATCCCAATATATATATATTCTTCAACAATTTTACATTTTACTAATGATAATCAATATTATCAACTAGTATTTTCAGCCAAAACGTAGTCTTCTATGTTTTTTGGTACATGTTGGTTTTTATTGTCAAACCACTAGTTGGTAATATTGAGTAGAATGGTTAAAACTACTAAGTACTACCCTGTTTGAATGTTAGATAATAATATTGAATACGTTCAAATAATCTTCTAGAGTTCTCTATGTTTTGGTACATTTTAAGTTTTTCAGACTAAGTATACGTTTTTTAACTTTAAAGTAAATTTAAGTAAAATTAAACTCTAGAAGATTAATTACGTTTTATAAAACCAGTGTGCTCTGGATTGTGGTTTTGTGGTGAGGAGATTTTGGTAAGAACTAAATTCAACTCATGCTACCTAAGCTAAAATATCCGACGACTTACCTAGCCAGTGGCTAATATGTTTGAAAACCAATAGGAAATCGAATTTGAACATATATAGGAATATATAAATTTTATAGTCTTGCATTAAACTTCTGTAACACTCAAACCATGTATATAGATTATTTTTTTCAATTTCGTATATTATAAAATGGTTTATTTTGAGAAATTTATCACAAAAAAGTTAACATATATATAACCTTAGGACACAAGAGGACATCCAAAAAAACGAAAAATGATTTTTCGTTTTGTGTGTGTGTGTGTGTGTGTGTGTGTGTGACTATTACGTACCCGAGTAACCCTGAGAGTAATGCTAGTAACATCAGCCTGCATGTAAACTCTGGCCTCTTCTTCCTAATCGATCACATGAAGTTAATTAATATCAAAGCATACAAACACAACCATATTATGTGAAAGAAAAACAACCTTTGAAAGATGAAGCATATAGGAATCATGAAAAGTGTAGCAAACAAGAGACGATAGGCCACGAGTACACTTGGGTTCATACCATCTTCCATTGCTAGCTTGAAAAATATGTTTAACCCTGCCGTAGCTATTTGAACCACCACCATTGCCGTTATATCTTTCATTTCTCTCCACATTTCACATATTCTCTCCATAATTTCTTATTCCTTTCTAGTTCCTTAATTACCTCACACTCATTTATTTATCGATTTATATATAGGGAGAGACAGAGAGAGAGAAAGAGAGAGATAGGCTAGCTAAAATGAGTTAAGGAATCCTGACTTATCCTGAGCCTCTGAGCTTTATTTATCACACCAATACTTCTCTTTTACTAGCTGTTTTCCACTAAATTTCAGTACCATAAATGAGTTATGCGATATAAGTAGATGCTAAATTCAAATTCAGGAATATTATTATAGATATGTCATATATAGAGTCTAATGAAAAGTGCTTCTAAATTTTTTAATACTCTAAAACACTAAACTTATCCAAAACACTTTAGAAATCTACTCTCTGGTCACAAACGGGTGGTGACAGATAATAGATTCTCAAACATTTCGTATAATAAGGTTTTAAACTTTTAATAGATATATAAGTTTCATGAAAAAAAAAAAAAGTTTCATGAATATTAACCAATGATGGTAGTTGCATTTATTTATTTTTGGCTAGTGCATTCACATAACATAACGAATGCATTTTAAGAATAATGTGATAAGAACATTCTAAATTTCCTGACCAAAAAAATAAATTTAAGAACTTCTTGAAATAAATTACTAGACCTCCACGGATATGAACTGTTTTGCACTCCACTTTACGTAGATAGTGTACGTGTAAGTGGGTGATTTTGTTACAAAACTAGTTTAAAGATAGAGAAAAAAAAAGTATAAATTGTCCAAAAAGTAGTTCACCGTTCACGTTTATATACAAATCGGAATGCATAAGAACAAAAAGAGAATCCAGCAACGTGTTCAGATGCTGTTGACACGTGCGATGCATGCTTTCTGCTTGTAGCCCATCAATAGTTTTTATTTTTCCAAAATACGAAGTGTTTCGAATTGTTTAGTGTCTGTCGCAAGTAGTTTCATGTAGGCATGCATGGTTTATGAAAATATGCTTCACCTTGGCCGTTGATTTTTTATCTAGCTTTAAGGAATCTCATCTTTATTTCTATTCACGAACATAGTTCTAGTAACGTACGTCAGTTGTGTGTTATAACTCAGTATACACCGTTACTTTAAAGTTATACAGATGAATTATCTCTGACAATTTTACACTTTTGAGATTTTCTTTAGTGGAACAAACTTTAATTATATATAGCTTCTAATTTTATTTTATTTTCTAATTTCTAAACATATTACGAAAAATTAATATGAGAGAGTGGTTTCAGCAAAATTAGCTAGGACTTACTTACATGATGAGGACTATATATATGAGAAAAAAACTGTGAATTAAGGTTGGGATTAAAGTCTTAAAGAAACCAAAAGCAGGGATAATGTAGAAATTTGGAGATGCTAAGGCCACAAGTTAATAGTTGAGACTTGATAGATATGATAACTTATTTGTTTTGTTTTTTGTTTTTTTTGTAGTTAATAACATTGTAAATCAGTAAAACCAAAATCTAGTTCCTGCCAACAATTTTGAAATTAAAATGTATGGATCACCTTAATGAGCGAAAGAGTGCATCAAGTCCAACAACAAAGTCTTTCTCTTCTTCATAACATAATGTTCGGAGTTAAATTAACTTGAATGAAACAAATCTTTAATTAATTATATTGATTTGCATTATTAGGAAACTGTTCAGATTAGCCTACCAAAAAAAAGGAAACTGTATTACTGTTAGTGGAGCAAGTATAATGTGCAGTTTATTGGGCTCATAGCATTTTAGAGCCCAAATTTATTCGTTTCTTAAGCAAAATCTTAAATGCGTATAAAATTAGTCTTTTACAAATATAGCATGTGGCCCAATATAAACGTCAGGCCTGATAATATGTTTAAGTGTCCATGACTTTTAACATGTTTCATTTGATAAGCATTTTTTACCAGAAGCTTATGTTAATTCACTTATACGGGTTGGGGATAATGAAAATTGAATTTGGACTAATAGAGCATACATCAATCGAGGAAAATTGCAACGACAAAGAAACGACGGTACATCAATTTTACCTTAGTAAAATCTTGATAAGATTTGAAGTGTGAGTTAATAACAAATTTTAAAAAACCTAACTTATCTAGTGAAAAAAAATGAAAATTATAAAAGCTGATGGCATTTAGATAGTAAACAGAAATCAAAATTGTTAAGTGATAGTAGTCTTGTTGCAAATGATAAGTCCACTGAGAACATGACATCGAGGATCGAGTCTCGCTCCTTATAAATGTTGACAAAAAAAAACAGAAATCAAAACATCATTTTGGTGTATGAATATATTTCTTGATCTATTTAGTGTATCAATAATTTCTTAAATATCAAAAAA
>Ga0041059_1000044_pt1 | contig 56481 bp, 44 predicted proteins | sample AraColnosormetaG_FD_56232 | JGI IMG/M metagenome (GOLD analysis project Ga0041059, IMG submission 56232) | Arabidopsis roots microbial communities from North Carolina, USA - Col MF nosort | ecosystem: Host-associated > Plants > Roots > Unclassified | place: USA: North Carolina | collected...
CGAGAAAGGTTTGCTTTTTTTTTTTTTGTTCTGGTTTTTTTTCAGTTCTTCTTACTCTGAAAACTTCCGTTTACTGTTGTGTGTTTATATTTCTTCACATGAATGTCTGAGTATGGTTTACTTTTCATGACAGATTGTTTTCTAATTTGTTCGTTTCTTTTGATTTTTTTTGAATATTTAGGGTTTCTGATTTAGAGCAGATTCAGAAGGAAGATTCTTCAGAAGAAATCTGTACAGAGTCTGAGAGAATGAGAAAGGAGACTGAGCTGATTGAAACTTCTCTTAAGCAACTTGAAGCAAGGGAGAATGAGCTTAGGTAGCTTAATGAGACCATCCAACAGAAATCGATTGTGTTGGAGGAGAAAGAAGAGAACTTTCAACTGATACAAGAAGCATTAGCCAGAGAGGTGGAAGCTAAGAGAAAGTTTTTCGACCTAAAGGAGAAGGAACTTGAAGAGAAGGAGAAAGAGCTGGAATTGAAACAGAGACAAGTACAAGAACGATCAATACAAGATGGACCTTCGGTGGATGCTGAGCCTCTTACACAACAACGCAACCATAATGATGAAGACAAGGAAAAAGATTCGGCTTCTGTACTTTCAGCTTCTGTGCAAATAAGTGAAGCACATGAAAAAGATATTGAAGAATTGTTGTCTCCACAGTTGAAAATGATGAGGATCATGAGCCAGTAATGTGTGTTGTTGATTCAGAGTTCAATGATTTCCGCAAGACAATGAGCTCTTTCATGGCTGGTCAAGTATGGGCTCTGTATGATGGTATAGACTCTATGCCTAGGTGTTATGGTCGGATCAAGAAAGTTAACAAGTGTCAGTCGAGTCTTCAAGTGACATGGTTAGAACCTAAAGCTGAGGAATCTGTTCTTGCTGCTTGCGGCAGGTTCAAATGGGAGAATACAGATACCATACAAAGTCACTTGGCCTTTTCTCATGAGATACATCCCATCATACGTGGCAAACACTTCATCGCTGTGAATCCGAGTAAAGGCGAAACGTGGGCTCTTTTCAGAGACTGGAGCAAAAGCTGGAACAATGACCCGGAACAGCACAAGACTCCTTATAGGTACGACTTTGTGGAAGTTCTAGTCAGCTTCGACGATTCTCTAGGCGTTGGAGTGGCCTATTTAGGAAAGGTTCAGGGATTTGCATCGGTCTATAAACAAGCTGTGCAGCATGGAGTCATCTCTTTCATGATCACACCGGAGGAAATGCAAAGATTCTCTCACAGAGTGCCGTCATTTAGGTTGAATGGAGATGAGAAAGAGGGAATCCCCAGTTGCTATCCCTGCTGCTATCCCCAGTTGCACACTCGAGCCTGATCACTCTATCCGTAGTGAAGCAGAAGAAACAGAAAACCAAAGTGAGGATTGTGGTAACACTGATGAGGTTGAAGATAGAGATGGGTCAAGGAAAGAATTCCCCATTGTCATAGATTGAGGGTGGTCTATATTTGTGGGTCTGATGGTCTTAGTTCTTCTAGTATGTCGTATTTTCTACTTCTTGTTGCAGAAAATGGTACTGTGATCCTTTAGGACATGTCTTTGTCTCTTGAATGCTAATATCAGGTGAAATTTTCTTTTTTTTTGCAGTATTATTGTTGAGATTATGTCAAATTACTGGCAAACAAACAAGTAGTAACAAGTTTTAAGATATGAAAAAGAATTTGTCTTTGGTTACAAACAAAAGAATCTAGCCTCATCTCTTATATCATTTGGCTACTACTGTATATTAACAATACATGTATCTCTCTGACCACAAACACAAAAATTAAAGTAACTGATACAGAACAAACTTTCTAATCCACAGCTTTTGTAGAGATTCTTTCCTTTTGTTCACCAAAACAACTTCTGAACCTTCTTCAAGTCTTGATCCAATCTACAGACAATGGAGAGCAATGGCGTGTAGAGAAAAGCGAAACACACTCAAGATAATACTTCAACTGGCGGCTTTATGTTTTAAACCGTCTAAACCCGAACCAGATCTCATAGTGATTAAACAGCAAGCTATCATGTGTTTGTTTTCCAAGATACTCAAGTCCTAAACTTGCTAGCTTCTGAGAACACTTGTCTTGTCCTAACCGTGAACAAAACTTTACGTTATGTGACACGAAGATTCTCCCGTCGTAAGGTTTTAACCTGTCTACTAATCTTTCGAGTCCAGTCCACACGAGTTTATCAGGCATGTGGAGAAAGACTGCACTTGCGTATATCAGATCATAGGCTGTATCTGAACCAAACTTGCTGAATTCCATATCATCGCCTCTGACTATAAGAGGTCGTTTATGTAGAAGTCCTTGTGATGGAAGCTCGTACCTCAAAGCAGCCATTAGAGAAAGCTCGTCCTTTTCAAGGCAGTGAAAATGTTGGGGACTAAGATAGCGAATGAAATGCAAACCCACGCGTAACGTGCCACATCCAATTTCTAGAACACGAGAGTTTGGTTTAAGACTGGATGATTCAGCTAAGAACTCGAATACATCGCGCCCACCTGCCCAAGGTTCACCATAGTTGCTGTGATGCTGCTCAACTAGTAACTCACCAGGACATGGAAGAGCTGTGTGGTTGTTTGCTTCATCTCCTTCGTAATGGGATATACCCTTGTACCTGATTTTCCAACACAGAGAAAGCTCAAGTCTTCAGATTATAAAAACAGAACGGGAAATGATTATTTAACTACTGGTTAAGCAAAGTCAGTGACTATTAAGAATCAAGAAAAGAGCAGAACGTAATAGGATCTCATCAAAGAGCCTACATTGATGAAACAATTCTATAACAACAATACAATCCACAGCTAAATCTTTAAGCAGCAATCAGATTACCTCACAGATATGGATTCAAAAGCTGAGAACAATGTCACTTTCTAATCACTTAAAGAGGAATGAAGCCATATAGCTAGTGAATTTCACATACATATATCTTCAATTCCATCTTTTTGTTCCGAAATTTAGAGATGGATTTAGCAATAACCAAACTTTAAGCACTAAGCTAACATCAAATGGAACCTGAAGACAATTACTAGCCACTCAAGTTTCCAACAATAAAGGAGCTTGAAGCTCAGACAATAGAGAGGAAGTAAAAAAAAAAGATTTTTTGAGAAGGTGATTACTGTATCAGATCTGCAAGTTGTTGATCTCTAGTGCGAGGATTAATCCCTTTACGAAGCTCATTCTTCTGCATATGCAAACCGTTGGATCTAATCAGATCTCTAACCCACTCAATATCATCCTGCGTCGGAGATATCCTGTCCTCAAATCTCACATCACCACCGCTTCCACCGACAGAAGCTTCAACGGCGTCGGTCGGGGAAGAAGATAAAGCTTCAGGACAGGAGCAAGAGGAGAAAGAAGAAGAGAGGAGGAAGAAGACAGCAGCTACAAAGGAAACGGTGAGAACAAGTACAGGCATGGAGACAAAGATTCCTTTCTGCATCGCCGGAGAAGAAGAAGAGGAGGAAAACGCCATTGGTGAAGACAGAAAGAGGAGAGATCTCAGTGTGTCTCTGGTCGCTTAAGGAAACTAGTGAGTGGAAATGAGTTCGTTTACCAATTATAGTATTGTCAATATTTAGTTTTACTCTAATCAAACATGGTCATTGCACGATCAACGGTTAAACTGTCAAAAGTTTTCCTTTTTTTTGTCAACCAAGTAATCCTTTTTTCTTTCTAACAATATTAGCTGGAATATGAGATGTGTTAATTAGAAGAATATATGTGACTTTAAACAAGTGAATGATTATTACTAAAATACAAATGAAAAGAAAATGCATAAATTTTTGTTAAGGATTATTTGTGGTTTTAGCATAAATTTATTAAATCTCAATAGCTAATTTTTGTGTGAGGTCAAAAATTATGTCACTTATCCAATAAGAAAATACAAGAGGATTTTGATATAATCTTATCCAATCCCAAACACTATTTCGATTTTATTTACTAAACGCAATTTTGTCCTCTATGGGCTGATTTTACCAAGTCTCGCTCGAGAGCCTTTGAGAGAAGAGTTTGTGTTTCTTAAGGAAAAAAAAACACTTTTTTTTTTTTGTTTCTTCTTCTTCTTCGTCTTCTTCTTCCAATTCTCCAAACGCCATCACGCCTTTGGAAAAAGGCTGCTCTTTTTTGTTTGTCCTTCTTGACTCTTAAATTAAATTTTGCTCATAATTTCCAAATTTGTGCTAAAAACTTTCGACTTTCTAGATCAATCCGATTCCCAAATCTCGTTATTCACTCCCGCCCCCAACGAGCGATTCTAGGGTTTCTCTCTGTGTGTTTTGGGTTGCTGAATCACCTTGTTACTATCATCGATTTCATCTGAAGTTGAGATTTTTAAAGGTATGTTGATGATTTCGTACACGACTGATTCCACTTTTTTTTTGTTGTTGTTATTGTTCAGTTTTTGTTCTCCTGTTAGAAATTGAGCAAGTAGTTGAATTAATCGTATATGTTCAATGGTGATGGGTACTGTGTATGGATCAAAACTGAAGAGTCTTCTTATAGCTGACTAGTGATGATGATTTTGTAATCTATCTCAATTGAGTGTGGCCTTTTGATTTTGATCTTCTTCTTCCGACTATTTTCCTTTTGATGAGTCAATGGAGGATTTTGGGAGCTTATCAGCTGTTATTCGATGTGGATAATTGTTGATTTTTTTTCTTCCGGAATATTTGAGATTCTCGTGAAGAGAAAGAATCTTACTCTCAGCTGGATCTCTATGTCTGTCCCTTAGGTTCTTATCACTCTACTACTACCAGCTTTTTCTTAGTAGCAATATTCGGTTTGGTCTTGTTATGTTTTGGATGATGATGATAACTAGTCTGCTTGAAGAAGAGATTGCTTGTCCCTCACTTGCTGGTTTTTTCCCTTTTGTGGTTCTCCTTTCAGGCTTTCAGAATAATTTGAAATGCACCGGGTTGGAAGTGCCGGCAGTAATGGCGGTTCTGTTCGCACTCGCAAAGAGAAAAAGCTTACTTATGTGTTAAATGATGCCAACGATACAAAGGTTAGTTTTTTTACACCAATATGGTTTATTGCCATCAGGAGTTGTGTTACTCTTTGTTTGATTTATTTTCTAGTTCCTTCGTATTATACATTAAGACATGACTTGAAATAGTTTGAAGTTATAAGACATCTCCTTCTCAACTCAATCCTGATGATGTTCTTCTTATGTTATTTGCAAGCTGCAGCATTGTGCTGGCATAAATTGCTTGGATGTGTTGAAGTCGTCTGTTTCTAATGATCAAAGCTACCTCTTCACTGGAAGTCGTGATGGTACACTCAAGAGATGGGCATTTGACGAGGATGCGACCTTCTGCTCAGCTACATTTGAGTCTCATGTTGACTGGGTATATAGTTTTCTTGACACTGAAATTTAATTGTATAGGGATGATCAGTGATTAGGATCCTGTGTTTCCTGAGGTGGATGCTGTTCTATTGTGCATCTAATAATTTCAAACCCCATGTTGACTGGTCAGGTGAACGACGCTGCTCTGGCTGGTGAGAGCACTCTTGTTTCTTGTTCTTCAGACACTACGGTCAAGGTTTGTGAATTTGTTTCGCTAGCCGAACCAATATTTTACTTTGTTTTGTTTTTGTAATTCCATATTGGTTTCTAAATGCGGCTTAATTATTTTGTATCTAGACATGGGACGGTTTATCAGATGGAGTCTGTACGAGGACTCTCCGTCAGCATTCTGACTATGTTACTTGTTTGGCAGTTGCGGCAAAAAATGTAATTTCTCATTTGTCATGCTTTTTTCTTTATAGTTCCCACTGAAAAAAATTGATTGGTATGGTGGTGCAAGTTTTGAGGATATATGTGCTTCTCATTGTCGCATTCTGATTCTATCTTGATTTCACAACTTTTAGAATAATGTTGTTGCATCTGGTGGCCTTGGTGGGGAGGTTTTTATATGGGATATTGAAGCTGCTTTGTCACCAGTTACCAAACCTAATGACGCTAATGAAGATAGTTCTTCAAATGGTGCAAATGGTCCTGTTACAAGTTTAAGAACTGTTGGTTCAAGCAACAATATCTCTGTGCAGTCATCTCCATCTCATGGGTACACACCAACAATTGCGAAAGGCCATAAGGAGTCTGTGTATGCTTTGGCGATGAATGATACCGGAACGATGCTCGTTTCTGGTGGAACAGAAAAGGTATTCGTACATTCCCAAGTTGCAGAGAGTATACCTGAGAACAACAACGGATAATTTTTTTGGGTTTTTGATTTCTTAAAACTAAGTTTTTTTTATTTATTGCAGGTTTTACGTGTCTGGGACCCTAGAACCGGTTCAAAGAGTATGAAGCTGAGAGGGCATACAGATAATGTTAGAGTGCTGCTTCTGGACTCAACTGGCAGGTAACTTGTTTTTTTTTTTTTAGTTGTACATGCCAGCAATGGTTTATTTTGGGGCCTTTTGGTACCTATTTTTTCTCTGACTTACTTGCGTTTCCTCGTGTTTCTCACCTTGAGACTGCAGGTTTTGCTTGTCTGGGTCGTCTGATTCTATGATAAGGTCTGTATTTTTCTTAACTAGTACATAACTATGATAGCTGAATCATTTCAGTTCTAACTGGTTCTAAATTCATGTTTAGACTATGGGATCTAGGTCAGCAGCGATGTCTTCATACCTATGCGGTGCATACAGATTCTGTTTGGGCGCTTGCATGCAACCCATCATTTAGTCATGTTTATAGCGGTGGAAGAGACCAATGTGTGAGTAGACACCAAACTTGTTTCTTTCTTTGGTTTTCTTCCAGCGTATAACCTCCTTTTTTAATTTCATTTATCTGTTATGTTTCCGTCAGTTATACTTGACAGACTTGGCAACAAGGGAGAGTGTTTTGCTGTGCACTAAGGAACATCCAATTCAACAATTAGCGTTGCAAGATAATAGTATATGGGTTGCAACTACAGACTCCTCTGTAGAGAGATGGCCTGCCGAAGTACAGAGTCCTAAAACGGTCTTTCAACGAGGTGGCTCCTTCTTGGCTGGGAATTTGTCTTTTAATAGGGCGAGGGTATCTTTGGAAGGACTAAATCCAGTAAGCAAAACAATTTCCTCCTGTAAATGCTGCTGTTGAACCTTTTTTTATTCAGTGTGGTTAACTTTCACTTGTCTGCAGGCCCCTGCATACAAGGAGCCGTCAATAACTGTCCCAGGAACTCACCCGATTGTGCAACATGAGATTTTGAATAATAAAAGGCAAATTTTAACCAAGGTAAAATAGATTTCTCTGAATGCTCTTGTAAGAGACCACCATTGATAGTTTTGTAGAGGGGTCAATGATATGTGTTTGGTTTTTTCTTTTGCAGGACGCAGCTGGCTCAGTGAAACTATGGGATATAACTAGGGGTGTTGTGGTAGAGGACTATGGAAAGGTATTTATGGAACATAGACATCTTTTTTGAGTTTCTGATATTTGATTTATGTATCTGCCGCTGTAATTCTGGAATATTATTTATATTCAACTCCAAACGCAAATGGAGAAGTACTAAGTCAGAGAAATATATCTGTTCCCATCGTTACAGATTTCATTTGAAGAGAAGAAAGAAGAACTGTTTGAGATGGTAAGTCTCTTGATCGATTTTCAAAGGTTATAATTTATTTATCGTTAGTGAGGCTAGCAGGTTTGTTTACTTATTGCTCATATTACTTTCTTAGGTAAGCATTCCATCGTGGTTTACTGTGGATACACGACTTGGATGCTTATCTGTACATTTGGAGACTCCACAATGCTTCTCTGCTGAAATGTATTCAGCAGACCTTAAAGTTTCTGGGCGACCTGAAGATGATAAGGTAGATTAATTGCCTGCATTTTAGTTATGTTGAATCTAATCAGATATTTTATTATTATCTTACTGTTGCATATACTAATAAATCTCTGTATGCAATTAATATTTGAATCTGTTCACCATAATTGAATATTTTAGATTTTCGTTTGCTCTAACCTAGTCAAAGTAAACCTAATTTTGTCATTGGATCTTGTGATTTGTAGATTAATCTAGCTCGTGAAACACTGAAAGGCCTGCTGGGTCACTGGCTGGCAAAGAAGAAACACAAACCAAAACCCCAAGTTCTTGCCTCTGGAGATACTTTATCTGTAAAAGATACCAAAAAAAATCTAAGTGCATCAAAAACTGAAGAGAGTAGTGCTGCAAGTGATCCGGTGTATCCTCCATTCGAGTTTTCTTCCGTCTCCCCTCCTTCCATCATAACTGAGGGTTCTCAAGGAGGACCATGGAGGAAGAAGATAACCGAGTTTACTGGAACTGAAGATGAGAAGGACTTCCCATTGTGGTGCTTGGACGCTGTCTTGAACAATCGGCTTCCACCTAGAGAAAATACAAAGTATTCGGCAGTACCTTGTTCTCTAAAAAAAAAAATAGTTTGGACTTTTAGCAATTTCATCACATATGTTTTTACATTTTTTTATAAATAGATAAAACTTCTTTCATAAAATGTCTGACTTTGAAAGCTCTTCAAATTTACAGATTAAGCTTCTTCCTGCATCCATGTGAAGGTTCATCGGTGCAGGTGGTTACACTAGGGAAACTTAGTGCACCCCGGATCTTAAGAGTTCACAAGGTGCATTTATCTGTAATTTTAAGTTGTAGTTTTGCTTGCACTCTCTGTTATTCAATGGCTTCTTAAATGTCTATGTAGGTTACCAATTACGTTGTGGAAAAGATGGTCCTTGACAATCCGTTGGATAGTCTAGCTATTGATGCAGCAAGTGTTTCAGGAGGACAACCTCAGCCACTGTTTTCAGGAAATGGATTGTTACAGTCTGGATTAAAGCCTTGGCAGAAACTTAGACCTTCCATTGAGATCTTATGTAATAGCCAGGCAAGTCAGACTTCAAGAGATCCAACTATTGCCCTGTTTCTGGTTTCAATTAACTGTTTGCAGTATGAGGCTGAACGAGCTGTTTCTCTGTGATTATTTCAGGTCTTATCTCCAGATATGAGTTTAGCAACTGTACGGGCATATGTATGGAAGAAACCTGAGGATCTGATTCTCAACTACAGAGTGGCTATAGCTAGATAACTTTTGAGGTAAAATATTAGAAAAAGGTGAAAACTTGTGGTAATGCATTATGTTGGTGTGTTGTCAAGATAAAATTTATTGAGCGGCTCCATCTACTTGACAGTTTTTACTTGGGAAGGTGATTTCATATTAGGTATTTTCATCAGAAAGAAAAATAGAGATACTTGAGTTGGTAGATTTTTCATGTGAGCTTTTTCACAACTCCTGATACCAAAGCCTTTGTAGATTGCTCTTTTTGGTTTGAAACAAATGATAGGAACAATAATGTTATGTTGATCGAAGCCTTGAAATTGAATATCACCATATTCATTTATTGCTCTACAGATTGGGATCTGTCTGCTGGTGCATTTAATCACATGGAAGTCTATAGCTTTTCATTGCTTGTTCCTTCGAAAAGCATATATCTTGGTTTACCTTGGCCTAGTGTTTACTTAGCTTCTCTTCTTTGGAGCTTGGATTCATGAGAAGTGGGCACCAATAAAGGTCCAAGATATTTAGGTGAGATGGTGTCGAAAGCTTTACTGAATTTGTACATTAGGTTTGAGCTTTGGAAAACAAAAAAACTTAGTATCTATTTTTGATTGTTCGGTATTAATAAACAAATATTGTATCTAAACTCCATCATCCCACTGTGGAAGCAACATGCCGAGAAGAAAGGTCTTAGAAGCTCTCTGTGTTGTTTTCCCAGACTCCAAACTAAACCCGTCTAGCCCGAATCAAAACTTTGGTTTCTAGTTTGGGATGTCTTTATCAAACCACAGTAAATCGAATCAAACCAAAAAACGCAGTTCCATTAATGATCAAACTAGATTACCACCGATGTTGAACCAAATTTAGAGAAAAACCGGACCGCACTTAATTCTACTCGGAAATAAATTGCGACTTTCTTTGATTCACACAAGAAGATAAACCTACTATGTCTATGCCAATGGCTGTAGGATTTTACATGGTCTACTCACTTCGAATGCTTTAACAGTTAAACAAAATCGAGTAGAATATACTGTTCAGTGGTGGCTTTCTTTGATGACGTCGTTGGGTTTCAACTTTCTATGGTGTTACCATCAGCTTCAGCCATCTCACGTTCTTTCTCTTGCTCCTCTGCAATTAGATGATGAAAGTGCATGTGTTAGTTCCATAATAAACAAACACCAACAGATCACTCTATTTTGGACTTCTATGATTTGGTATCATACTACCAACAGATTCAGTGAAATGTTACTCACTTACTCACGAACCACAGACTAATGTCTTAATTATCAAGCTTACATAGAAGATATCAGTATGTAGATACAGTTGCCACTTACCCATGAGTTTATGCATTGCCTTTTGAGTCCGCCTTTCGAGCTTATCAAGCTTCTTCTGCACATCTCTTCGGAGGTCCCAGTTTGGCTTCTTTGGAGCGATGTTAACAAATGGGTCCTACAATGATAACATTTTTTGTAAGCTTAAGAGGCACAAGTAAAGGAAACAACAATGCTAAACAGAGTCGCTTTTGGTGATCCTTGTACAGAGAAAAGAAAAACTGTCACACACACCTCTTTCTTCTCTACAGCAGGTGGAAGTGCAACGATCGGATCTTCGAATTTGGGTAGCTCTGGTGGCGCTAGTTTACCATCCTGAAGCTCCTTAGCTTGGGGAACATAGTTTCTAAACTTCATGGCTGGACCACTGTAAAATCAAAGACAATTCATATGAATAAAAAGGGAATCTACCTCGAATAATCAATCAACAAAACCAACCACCTAAGCAAAGTATACACAACAATGCAACTTGAAATTGGAAAAAATTGTTAGGTAACAGATGCTGCAAGAGCACCATTATTGATTCTCTCACAAACAGTGATAGTAAAGGCGAGAAGCAAAGCACAAGAGAAGCTCCTAGTTATGCTAAAGCCAACACACAACATTAACAACTCCATGTGCTAGTCAAGACAAACAAAATAAGCAAAGAACAAAGCAAACTCACTCTTCTTCGACAGCTTCATCCTCTCCGTCTTCCTTGGTCTCAGACAGTTCCTGAGCTGCCCTTAGAGCTTTAAGTGCCTCTTTACGAGCAGCAGCTTTTTGTTCAATCGATTCATCTTCACTAGCCATTATAACTTCCTGCAAAATTAGGTTATCGACGTAAACATCGAACACTAGCCCAGCTTCTTCAAACACTAATCACACAACTACAGAGTATAACCCTAAACAACACGCAAAATCGTGATTTTCAGGATCCACGGAACTAATCAGATGAAGTTTTAGCAAAATCAGAGCTATACTATGAAATAAAGTTGAAGAGAAGTATGGAAAACGCTATCTACCCAGAAAATCAACGAGAAAATTTGAAACCGTACCTTGAAGCTTCGAGCTCTATAAATTCGAGACAAATTTGTTGAATACCACAGAGAAACAAAGGGATTAAAAAAGAAAAACTATTAAGGGGGAAGAGAACAATAAAACGCCCACGTATTAATATTATAAACGGGCCAGATTAAAATATCCATTCAGTCAGGCCCATTAATCTTAAAACCTAAACCCTAACTATGGAAGTTATAGAAATACCCCTTACAATACGCGGCGTTTTAAGAAGGCTCGGCTCGTCTTTAACTGCTATAACAACACACTCTTAAAACCCTAAGTGATTGTCCGTCTCCGTCTTCATCTTCTTCCTCTCTCTCACGCAGCTGCTTTGATTAACTCTTCAGGTATTTAATATCTCTCATCTTCTCTCTTCACGGTGTTTCACTTTTCCATTCTTGCTGGAGATTGTGGAGTTTCGAATACTCATACTCGGACAGAGTTTTAAGGCTATTGTAGTTTATCTCTCTGTTTTTTCTTCTCCTGTATTTCTTATGTGATCTAAAAGTAGGATTAGGGTTTATATGGAATGCTGTTTCTCGCTAGTTTTTAATCTCAAAACGAACTTTTAGTTTAATTAGTGTGACTCGGACACGTATCTTTACTGTTCTGAGTTAAGTGTTGTCTTAATTTTCTCTTCAGGTCCAGCTTAAGAGTTTTGTGAAGATGGTCTTAGTGCTATACGAGACAGCGGCGGGGTTTGCCCTCTTTAAAGTTAAAGATGAAGGAAAGATGGCTAACGTCGAGGTGAGTTCTCTTCATTCTTTTGTACTCTCTTTGCTTATCCTTAAGGCTCTAAAAGTATTCATGGATTATTTTTTATTTTTTTTTGCAGGATTTGTGTAAAGAGTTCGACACTCCAGACTCAGCACGAAAGGTAATTTTTTTGCTTCTTCATCAAGTGTGGTTTCAGAACATCTAAAATTAGATTTAGTGTTGAGTTTCTCATATGTTTTTATTGGTGTACCAGATGGTTAAGCTAAAAGCTTTTGAGAAGTTTGACAATACATCTGAAGCTCTCGAAGCTGTGGCTAAATTGCTGGAGGGAGCTCCAAGCAAAGGTCTGCGCAAGTTTTTGAAAGCTAATTGTCAAGGTGAAACCTTGGCTGTGGCTGATTCAAAGCTTGGGAATGTTATCAAGGAGAAACTGGTTTGTAATTCCCATCATTACACCCATATTCCTGTCTGCTCTGTGTTTTGTTTCTAATGAAAGTTCTTAATTTCATACAGAAAATTGATTGCATTCACAACAATGCTGTTATGGAGCTTCTACGTGGTGTTAGAAGTCAGTTTACTGAACTCATATCTGGGTTGGGTGATCAAGACTTGGCTCCTATGAGCTTGGGTCTGTCTCACAGTCTCGCCAGATATAAGCTAAAGTTTAGTTCTGACAAGGTATCTTCGGTTCCTGACTAATTGTATTGGTCTTTTTATTTGGTGATATGATATGTGAAGTATATGAATTTGTTAATTGATCGAAGCTAACTTGTGTTAAATTATGGAACTTCTGTATTGAACTAGCCTTTGATTGTCCGACATTAAACGTTTCCTGTGTTTGTTTTTGCTTCTCTTGCATCTCCTAACTGTTTAGTTTTTGTCAGGTGGATACCATGATTATCCAAGCTATTGGTCTGCTTGATGATCTTGACAAAGAGCTGAACACATACGCCATGAGGGTTAGAGAATGGTATGGATGGCATTTTCCCGAGCTTGCTAAGATCATATCAGACAATATCCTATATGCCAAATCTGTTAAATTGATGGGAAACCGAGTTAATGCTGCTAAGCTAGACTTCTCCGAGGTAACTTTCAATTTTGTAAACTGTGTAGAGGCTTCCATGAACAAACGCCTTGATTAACGACCTAATATTCTCCTGTTTCTGGTTTCATTGTAGATCTTAGCAGATGAAATTGAGGCAGATCTTAAGGACGCAGCTGTGATATCCATGGGAACAGAAGTCAGTGACTTAGACTTGTTGCACATCCGTGAACTCTGTGACCAGGTTCTCTCTCTTTCTGAGTACAGAGCTCAGCTTTACGATTACCTAAAGAGCAGAATGAACACTATTGCTCCCAATCTGACTGCCCTGGTAGGAGAGCTTGTTGGTGCTCGTCTTATTTCCCATGGAGGTAGTTTATTGAACCTCTCCAAGCAACCTGGGAGCACGGTTCAGATACTCGGAGCCGAAAAAGCTCTCTTTAGAGCTCTTAAGACAAAACACGCCACACCCAAGTACGGTTTGATTTTTCACGCATCTCTGGTTGGTCAAGCAGCACCAAAGCACAAGGGAAAGATCTCGCGGTCTTTAGCTGCTAAAACTGTTCTTGCTATTAGGGTTGATGCTCTTGGTGATAGCCAAGATAACACTATGGGCCTTGAAAACCGAGCTAAGGTAACAAAATTCTTCAATAGCTTTCCTCTTGTTGGTATCTCTCTGAACAATCTTTTTTCCTCCTTCTTAACTGATGATGTTTCTGATATGTGTTAAAAACTCACAGCTTGAAGCGCGGTTGAGAAATCTTGAAGGAAAAGATTTAGGTCGTCTGTCTGGTTCATCTAAAGGCAAACCTAAGATTGAAGTCTATAACAAGGATAAAAAGATGGGATCAGGCGGTCTTATCACTCCTGCTAAGGTCACGATCATTCTCTCTGTTTTTGATTCATCATCTTTTCTTCTAATTTTGGATGTGTGTACATATTGTCTTTGTTCTTGGGATTATGATGAAGTGATCTTGACTGTTTTTTGTTATGTGCAGACTTACAACACTGCTGCAGATTCTCTTCTTGGGGAAACCTCAGCTAAATCTGAGGAGCCATCAAAGAAGAAAGATAAGAAAAAGAAGAAGAAGGTAGAAGAAGAGAAACCCGAAGAGGAAGAGCCATCAGAGAAAAAGAAGAAGAAGAAAGCTGAAGCAGAAACTGAAGCCGTAGTAGAGGTTGCAAAGGAGGAGAAGAAGAAGAATAAGAAGAAGAGAAAGCATGAGGAAGAAGAAACAACGGAGACACCAGCCAAGAAGAAGGATAAGAAAGAGAAGAAAAAGAAGAGTAAGGACTGAGGGAGAGAAACCGATTTTGAGAAATCTCTTGAGTGTAAGATTAATAACTGTTTTTGTTGAATTGCATTTTATCTAGAGGAATAGGTGTTTTAAGATGAAACTTAAATTTTCTGAAATCGTCATTTTGAATGATGGATTCATATTTAAATCCTTTTCACCCGAACTTTATTTTTGTTCTAGCCTTCCAGACTCTAGATTATTAATTTTGGAACTCTTTTTTCAATTTATAGTTTGTAGTTGTACAATATTCTTCTTGCATGATTTATATATATCTGGAAGAGGAAAGAATTGAAGAAAAATAATATATTCTGAAAAAATCAAATAGTTTTTTGCTACTAAACGTGTCTGTAGATTCACCAAATAAAATACTCTTTGATTTTGTTTTGATTTTAAAGATTTTTTACAGGCGTTAGTATCTTTTTCATGATCGTATTTCTCTTTGTTGACTATGCATGTTTATCTTTGGTTATTGTCTGGCAAGATTTTAATCAAATTAATGAGGTCAATAAAATTAGTATATCGTCTACAAGAATACATAGTAGTTAGCAATAATGCTGGGAATGAATGAATAAATAGATAATATATGTAGCTTTAAGTCATAAAAGAAATAAAATGGCTAATTCTAAAGGACAGACGTAAATCATTAGTTCCTTAAGCTTTTGTTCCTTGTTTGGTTTACAATAGAGTCTTGATAAAGGAGCTTCTTTGATTGGATAGATGAAGTAAACTCTCATTACATACCATATTTCTTATTTTATTTGTTTTTCCAATTCCTATTTTAATATTAAAAAAAACTCTTAGTGTTTATTTTAATAATAAATTCCAAAATTAGGTGGGTACATACCAAATATTCTTTACATATGCTAAGTAATATATTGTTTTTGACCAACAAAATTATAGATCAGTTTTAATATTCTAATGTCATTGAGAAAACCACTTCTTTAACACCATTGGACCTCTTACACATTAAAATCTCCCCCAAACTTTATAGACTTATAGTACTCCACAAATTTTTAAAATTGAAAATTGTGATAGAGAAAAGAGAGAAGAAATGAGTACAAAATGGTGCTCAGAGGTTTTTAAGTTGGTGGGGGCTGAAGAAGAGTAGTAACTTTGAGCCTTTTTGACCGTATTGGTGTTGCGTCCAAAAACAATTACTTACACATAATAATAATAATAACAAAGAGCCAACAGATCTTCGTCTGTTTCTATTTATTCCTTTTTCTTGTCTGATTCGCAGAAAACTAAAGAGAGTTCTTTTTCAAGTAAAATTCGAAGAGCAGTTCAACGAATCCTTCTTCTCCTTGAGACATTTTTACCCAAGTTGGTCTCTTTCTTCCTTCTTAAACAATAGTAGAGTTATTATTGGTCTACGACTCTGTTGTATATGTGTATGTATCACCTTGCCTTTTCTCCAAAGCCCTAATTGATTTTTCTTTCTTCTTTTTTTGTGTATGCTTTAAAGGTTTCATTTTTAAAATCTTCTTGGACTCCATTTCTTTTCCTTTTCCTTTATCTTTTTGCCTCTCTTTGTGGAGTTTTTGAAATCATCCCTCATTTCATTCCTATTTTCGTTGTCTCTTTGAGTTTGAGTCAGCTTTGTGTTGTGTCTAAATTCTAAACAAGTTTCAGATCTTTACCTTCCTTTGACTTGTCTCCTGTCTTAAAACTAGGGTTTAATTTTCTTTCTCTGTTCAAGTCTCAGATTTGACCAGCTTGGTCCAGAATTTCGCTTCTCCTCGATCATAAAGTAAGTAAATTTCACCAACCCTTTTCTCTAAGTCTCCTGTTTTAGTCAAATCTGATCTTCGATGTGTTTCTAGTTGGAATCAATTTTCTTGTTTGTTTTCTGATTTTTTCTGTTTCAATTTTTCATGTATGTGTGTGTGTTGCAGTCAAAGTTGATTCAAAGAGGTTTGATTGAGTCAGAGATCTCTCTTTTAGAAACATGTTGAGCAAATGAAGGTTTGTTTGATGAGATGGGTTGTGTATTGGGTCGACCCGGATCATCAGGATCAGTTTCTGGGTCTAGAGACGAAGTTAGTACTAGGATTGAGTCTAATCGACATCAAGTTAACAATGTGTCTGTGACCAAAACCGAAACAACAGAGAGCACTAGTGCTGTTGTTGTTGCTTCTGCTTCTAATGGTGAGGAAGTTAGGAATCATGAAGATGTTGTGGATCAGAAGAAAGAGAATGGCTTTGTTGTGACTGAGGCCAAGGAGAGGAAATCGAAAGGCGAAAGAAAAAGGTCTAAGCCTCCTGACCCGAGACGGAGCAACCCGCCAAAGAATTTGCTCGGTGAGCAAGTTGCTGCTGGATGGCCCTCGTGGTTGTCTGAAGTTTGTGGGGAAGCGTTAAGCGGATGGCTTCCAAGAAAAGCGGATTCCTTTGAGAAGATTGATAAGGTGAGATCAAAATCTGTTTTTGTTTGTTCTTTGCAATGATTTTGGGTAATTGAAGTTTGTTGGTTATGTGTGTGTGTGTGTGTAGATTGGATCAGGAACGTATAGTAATGTGTACAAGGCGAAAGATTCGCTGACAGGAAACATTGTGGCTTTAAAGAAAGTGCGGTGTGATGTTAATGAACGGGAGAGTTTAAAATTTATGGCTAGAGAGATTCTGATTTTGAGGAGATTGGATCATCCTAATGTCATTAAATTGGAAGGTTTGGTTACTTCGAGGATGTCGAGTAGTTTATACTTGGTTTTCCGTTATATGGATCATGATTTAGCTGGTCTCGCCGCTAGCCCGGAGATAAAATTCACTGAGCAACAGGTTAGGCCTTGGTGAAATAGATTCACAAATACAAAATCCGAGGCAGATCCTAACCTTGTTAATAATGTCTATGTTTTCAGGTTAAATGCTATATGAAGCAACTACTTTCAGGGCTCGAGCATTGCCATAACCGAGGAGTTCTACACCGTGATATTAAAGGATCAAACCTTCTTATAGATGACGGTGGAGTTCTTAGAATAGGTGATTTCGGGCTTGCAACGTTTTTTGATGCGAGTAAGAGGCAAGAGATGACGAATCGGGTTGTTACTTTATGGTACAGATCACCAGAGCTTCTTCATGGTGTTGTTGAGTACAGTGTCGGAGTTGATTTGTGGAGTGCTGGTTGCATTTTAGCTGAGTTATTAGCTGGTAGAGCGATAATGCCAGGTCGTAACGAGGTTAGTTCTCAAGTAATGATCTTTTTCTTTCCGATTTGAGTTATTTCATATGAAATGTGAACTGGCTTAATGTTCACGAGCAGGTCGAGCAGTTGCATAGGATATATAAGTTATGTGGATCGCCTTCAGAAGAATATTGGAAGAAGATTAGACTTCCTTCTACTCATAAGCATGCTCATCACAAGCCTTTACCACAGTATAAGAGAAGAATAAGAGAGGTTTACAAAGATTTCTCTCCTGAGGCGCTTTCTCTACTCGATACGCTTCTAGCGCTCGATCCAGCTGAACGCCAGACAGCTACAGATGTGTTGATGAGTGATGTAAGTTTTTTGCAATGGAAATTTTGAAACTTTGAATAGAACAAACTAGTTAGGGGTATCAAGTTAGATTACAGAAATGAGAGTGACGCTAAGAATGAAAAATGCTTGGAACTTGTGAATCTTTAGGCGTGTGACTTGATAGTGGTTAAAACTTCCATGGCCGATTTTGTTGTTGTTGTTGTGCAGTTCTTCACGACGGAGCCATTGGCATGTCAACCTTCTGATCTCCCGAAATATCCTCCAAGTAAAGAGATTGATGCCAAGAGACGAGACGAAGAGTATCGGAGGTAAAGCGTTTCTGTTCTAGTATGGATAGGTTTGGTACAATCTCAGTTTTAGTCAGAATATGTTTTGGTTTGGTATATGGTTGCTTGAGAGATGTATTCATTTCTGCAGACAAAGAGAAGCGCGCAAGGCCCAAGGAGAGAGCGGAAGAAGAATGAGACCCCGAGAACGAGCCCCAAGAGCAATGCCGGCTCCTGAAGCCAACGCCGAGAACCAGTCTAACATTGATGTAAGAATTTAAAACAAAAAAAGAAGTGAATCTTTGATTGGTTAATGTCTTGAGTACTTTGAACTTGTTCTCTTAAAACAGAGGATGCGTATGATCACACACGCGAATGCAAAGAGCAAGAGCGAGAAGTTTCCTCCACCGCATCAAGACGGGTCACTCGGTTTTCAGGTGGGATCTTCAAGGCGACTGGATCCATCAGAGATACCGTATAGCACAAACTCATTCACATCATCATACTCCAAAGAGCCATTTCAAACTTGGTCAGGCCCTTTGGCTCCCATTGGAGCACCTGACTCAACCACAAGGAGAAGAAACGATATTAACAAAGAGAGAAGAATGGCTTCTAAGGTCAAAGGCAAAAGAATCGTTGTTTGAGATAATAATTATTATTCATCTCCAAATTTCAAAAGTTTCCTTTTTGATAGATTGAGAAAAAAACAAAATTCCAAATTTTATCTTTTTGGTGGGTTATATGTTCTTTATTTGGTTGTTATGTGTATTGTACAAGAGAATTGACAAAACACAGAAATGAGAGGAATTAATTTACATTCTATGTAAATTATTTATTTGATCCTTATATTTATTGTTCTAGAAGCCTACGTCATTATTGTAAGAGTTGACGTAATATAAATGTTTTTGAAATTGAAAATATGTATATTGGTATAGATGCCAATAAAAATCGTAGCTTTCGTATATAGAGAGACCTAAAACTTATTAATTTAGAGACATAAGAGCAACTCCAACGCTTAGGATCGTGAAAGTTTCTACAAAATCAAAAAATAATAATATTTTAATTTTATAATTATATTCTATTTATTTAATATATGCAAACCACTAATGTGAATTTATAGGATCGATCTTTGATTTAGGAATTTTAGAGATTCTCTCTCATCTTTATTTTAATTTTTATTTGTTTTTCTTGTCTTTAATAGTTAGAGTTTCTATTAAGAAACTACCGATGCGTTTGCTCTAAACCCCAAAACCCAAAGCCAAATCAGAGATTCTGCAAGACGAGTTGCAGAAGAAAGTGTGGGAATCTCTACTTTTGGTAATTATTCGTCGCAAGTAATGGAAGATAGCAACTCCACGGCAAGTAATGTGGCTCGAGCGATTCTCGCCGTCGTCGATTTCAGCTCCACGTCCGACACTCGCAAATCGGCGGTCCAATTCCTGGATTCTGTAATTTGTTCTGTCTCAATTTGCTCGCTTTTAGTTTTCTGTAATCGATTTGCGTACTTATGTTGCATGTTGCATATAATGATGATGTAGCTGGTGTGATCAAGCTTAAAGGAGGATTTGTTGTACTTTGGGGTTTAATTAAAAAATTGAGCTTTTTATTCGTTTCGATGATTTGATCTCTTGGAACATATACGCAAACGTTTTTTTTTGTCTGATTTGATTGATTGATTGAGCTCGAGTTGGTTCTAATTGGAAATTTCCTACCTTTTTGGTCAGAAAGATAAAACTGTGTTGTCGGAAGAGTTGTTTATTATCTTAACCTAATTTTGTTCAATTAGCTGTTGAAAGTTGGTGCACTGTTATGATGGTGTTTGATTGAGTAATGTGCGGTCTTTGAAAAATACTTGCAGGTAAAATCTGGAGATGTCAGGGTTTTGGCAAAGACTTCTTTTCATCTTGTGAAAAAAGAGTGGTCTTCAGAAATTCGTCTCCATGCTTTTAAGATGCTACAGGTTTGTGATTTTTTATTTTCTTTTACTTATAAATCACAATTTTAGGTTCTGAAGGCAAGAGCATAGAAGAAACCTTATGGTGAAGCTATCTTTCTTTTGCAGCATTTGGTTAGACTACGATGGGACGAATTAAGTCCTCCGGAGTGCAGGGGTCTTGTTAATCTTTCTATCGAACTAATGTCAGAGGTTGCTAATGCAAGCGAGAATTGGCCTCTTAAGAGTCAGTCTGCTGCCCTTGTAGCTGAGGTAAGAGTTCTAATTGGTCCGAGTTTTTTTCACTTGCTATGATCATTGCTACTTGTTCCCGTTCACTTTCTCAGATTGATATCTTTATCTTATTTGCAGATTGTTAGAAGAGAAGGCCCTGATCGTTGGCAAGAGATATTTACTTTATTAACTTCATTGTCTGCTCAGGGCCCCTTACAAGTAAAATGTTCTTTCATTTATTTACTTTAGTGTTTTATTTATCGCGGCAATCATTGAAAGTGTTCCCATCTTCTTTTCTTAAACAATAGGCTGAATTGGTATTGATGACTCTTAGATGGCTTCCTGAAGATATTACAATTTACAATGACGACTTGGAAGGTATTTACGATTAGCATACACTTTATTTTCGTAGTAGTCTGTCCACAGGGGGAAGCTTTTTCTAATCTTGAAGTTTAGGTTAAGCCAAATTGAATCGGTTATGGACAGACCCGTATGCTAATATTTGTTAGTCTTGTAATTTTTTGTGCTCACCTTATGCTTTTCAGTTTAGTTATACTCAATCCAAAAATGCATATCACTTTTTGGGTTATAAATCTTTTCATCCTCCTGTCTAACTTCTGTATTGGACATCTCTTCAGGTGACAGGCGTAGGCTATTGTTGCGGGGACTTACTCAATCGTTGCCTGAGATTTTGCCTTTATTGTATAATGTATGCCACCGATAAATTCCTTTCAGTAAAGTTGTTTTGTTGCTGTGGTAATTTGCTGAATATACCAAAAATGCAGCTTCTTGAGAGACACTTTGGAGCTGCAATGAGTGAAGCTGGTATGCAGCACTTTGACTTGGCAAAACAGCATGCAGATGTAGTTATAGCTTGCTTGAATGCCATCGTTGCATACACTGAGTGGGCTCCTGTTCCAGATCTTGCCAGATATGGAATTCTTAGTGGGTACGATTTTTGTTCACACCCTTAAGAAGATTGTTATATTGATATTAGCCCTGCATTATATCTTGCTGATGACGTGCTCGGATACTCATAACAGGTGCAGCTTCTTACTTTCTTCTTCTGACTTCCGTCTTCATGCTTGTGAGGTTTTCAAACTCGTCTGCTCAAGGTATGCAACTGGGTTGTTTGATCTGATGTGCTTACGTGAGCACGAATAGACAGCTTTAATTTTTGTTTGCTTTTCTTGTCTGCAGAAAAAGACCCAGTGATGCTTCTACTGCAGAGTTCGATTCTGCAATTAGCAATTTGTTTCAGATTCTGACGAATGCCTCCAGAGAATTCTTATGTAGATCCTCCTCAAGTTCTAGCGTTATAGATGACAATGATTATGATTTTGCTGTATGCATGTGTGAGAGTATGGCCTCTTTAGGCTCAACTAACTTGCAAAGCATCTCTTCTGATGGTGGTGTTATGGCTGTTTATCTTCAGCAGGTACTGATCTCGTATTTTTAATGTGTTATTTTGATACTTAAATGGATGTTTTCAGTGAAGAAGGTGGAGCTATTAATTTATATTGGAAAAAAACCCGCTGTCTGTGTTGCAATGGCATTCTGAAACAGAATAAGTTTGAGATATTATTTTAGTTCTTGAATGACCCGATTCCAAGTGTATACTAAATTTTGAATGCTTGCTGATATATTTTGAGGGATCTAAGCCAATTATAACTTTAAAATCGTTCTATTCATGTTAGCAATAATATTATGCATTAGTAGTGTTTTTTCCCCACAAAATAATCATGTTGTGTTTATGTTGCCTTAATCGTTTGTATTGGTATAGATGCTTGGCTTTTTCCAACACTTCAAGTTGGGCCTTCACTTCGAGGCACTTCTCTTTTGGCTGGTATGTGGTCTTCTCTAATCCAACCTTCTTCATTGGGAAATTTCTAAGACAGACATATTTGCTGCTAATTTCAGCGTCTTTTTCCTTTTGGGTTTTAGTCACTGATGCGGGATTTACTTCCAAAACCCAAGGCTGCGACTTATCCAAGTGGTGGGGGATCATCAACTGGCGGTGATGATAGTTCAAGCCAGGTTGATAGTGAAAAGAAAAAGACTTTAAGTCTTATTAATGATGACATCTCGAGCGCTATACTGGACGTATCTTTCCAGCGGATGCTCAAGAAAGAAAAAGTTCCTACTGGAATTGCTCTTTCGCTTGGGCCCCTAGAACTCTGGAGTGATGAATTTGAAGGGAAGGGAGACTTTGGCCCGTACCGATCAAAGCTTGTATGTTCCTGAATCAAATGCATTGGGTATTACTTTCCAGAAAAACACTTAACTAGAAACTTCTTTCTTTCGTGCAGCTAGAATTGATCAAGCTTACTGCTTCTCACAAGCCTCTCATCTCCAGTACCAAAATATCTGAAAGGGTGATTACACTCATTAAGCACCTATTGGCTTCTCCAGCTCCTCTTCAGGTTTTGTCTCGAGCACTTGTTTTCCTCTGTTGACTTCCTTTGACAAACATGCACTCTTAGATTTCTGCTATATGGAGGCCTCTTTGATGATCCAGTTCTTATTTAAACTCATGGTAAAAACATTCTCAGCATGTAGCAGTGATGGACAGCCAGCAATTAGCACTTGACTGTATTGTGGCAACGCTTTTTGATGGATCAAATGAGTTTGCTGGTGGAAGTTCTGAAGTTCATTATGCATTACGTGGAATATTTGAGGGTATATTGCAGCATTTATTCACATTCTCAAGTTTTGTTTACTATGTCTGGGCTTGTACAATACTAATACTCGGTATTGTGCTGTTGATGGCCCAGGATTGCTTCAGCAGCTTCTCTCTTTGAAATGGAATGAACCAGAACTTATGAAAGTGCATGTCCACTATCTGGATGCAATGGGTCCCTTTCTCAAGTATTTTCCAGATGCAGTTGGAAGTCTCATCAATAAATTATTTGAGCTTCTCACCTCTCTTCCACACGTTGTGAAGGTTTATTTTTATTATTTTTGTATTTATTTTACATACATGCGCTCGTATATACAAATAAGACGTTTTCAACTTTTTGACATTGCACATGTCAAGGTGTGGATGAGTTATCTAATAGCTTGTTTCTTTGGCAGGATCCAGCTACTAGTACATCTAGAGCTGCAAGATTGCAGATTTGCACATCTTTCATAAGAATAGCCAAAGCTGCAGAAAAAAGTGTTCTGCCTCACATGAAGGTAGCTTTGATCTCTCACAAACTACATTTAGGAACTCATATCAGTAAACGTTGGAGAATTGTTTGAAGAATTTATGTTTAGTTAAGCTTGTGCGGTGTGATATATGGATATACCACCACTCAATTTTATGGCTACCTTCTCTCTGGAAGATACCTTTATCATACTCTCGAGTATCATGATTTATGACATTATATGGCTACTTTCTCTCTGGGGAAGATACCTTTATCATTTTGGTGGCAGAATTCTTATTTTTCATTTTCTTAGTGGCCTCTCTGGATAATCTATAGCACAAAAAAGTCATGTCAACTGTCATACTGTCATAATTTTGTGCAGGGTATTGCTGATACAATGGGGTACTTGGCAAAAGAAGGAACTTTACTCCGTGGGGAGCATAACATTCTGGGTGAAGCATTTCTTGTTATGGCTTCCTCAGCAGGGTAATGTTTGATTCAAAAATGAAGTTTACTATATTGCATATCTCCTGCTTCAGATTTGTCATGTTCTTAGATATAATCTAATCTTGGCGCAGAGCTCAACAGCAGCAAGAAGTTCTGGCTTGGTTATTGGAACCATTGAGTCAACAGTGGATCCAACCAGAGTGGCAGAACAATTATCTATCAGACCCGATGGGTCTTGTTCGTTTATGCTCCAACACATCCTTCATGTGGTCCATATACCACACTGTTACATTCTTTGAGAAAGCACTCAAGCGAAGTGGATACAGAAAAAGCAATTTGAACACGACCTCTGCGACAACTCCAGCTTCACATCCTATGGCTCATCATCTTTCTTGGATGTTGCCACCCCTCTTAAAAGTATGGCCTGGAAATGTGGACATGCTTAGTATAATTCATAATTAAGTTCCTTAGTGCCATATTGGGATGATTTTTTCGTTTTCGTTTTTGCAAGAATAACATGACAACATTCATTTTTTTACATCTACAGCTACTCCGTGTTCTTCATTCCCTTTGGTCTCCCTCTGTATTTCAAACATTACCCCCAGAAATGAGGGCGGCAATGACAATGACTGATGCTGAGCGATACAGTCTCCTTGGTGAAGCAAATCCTAAATTGTCAAAAGGCGTATCGGTTTATGCTGATGGGTCATTCGAAGGAACTAAGGAAGGACAAGCCGAGGCAAGTGAATCTGATATACGAAATTGGTTGAAAGGTATCCGAGATTGTGGGTAAGTTTGTTGTATCCTCCTTTGAGCAAGCCTTGCATTGATCATTTGATTTTTCTCTCATTTATCTAAACTCATAAGTGTTTGTTTACATGTTTAGATACAACGTGTTGGGCCTATCAACAACCATCGGAGAGACATTCTTTAAATGCTTAGATGCTAACTATGTTGCAATGGCACTCATGGAAAATTTGCAGTCGATGGAATTCAGGCACATTCGGCTGTTTATTCATACCTTTATAACTTATATAGTCAAATCTTGTCCGGCGGATATGTGGGAGTCATGGCTGGGAGTGCTTCTGCACCCATTGTTTATACACTGTCAGCAAGCTCTCAGCTCCGCCTGGCCAGGTCTTCTACAAGAGGGCAGAGCAAAGGTTCCGGACTTGTTTGGCATACAAAGTGGATCAGACATGAAACTTGAAGTGATGGAGGAAAAACTGTTAAGAGATCTAACTCGGGAGATTGCGACTCTCTTTTCAACAATGGCTTCTCCTGGACTAAACACAGGAGTTCCAGTTTTGGAACATTCAGGACATGTTGGTCGTGTGGACATGTCCACTCTCACGGATTTGCATGCGTTCAGATCCAACTCTATGGTGGGGTAAGTATACTACATCTATATTTCAGATTAAAAGTTGTTTGGATAAAATAGATAATAATGGGAAAAAACAAATTGGATTGCAGTTTCCTCTTGAATCACAAAAGCGTAGCTCTACCAGCACTGCAGATCTGTTTAGAAACTTTTACCTGGACAGATGGAGAAGCGACCACCAAAGTCTGTTACTTTTGTGGTGTTGTTGTTCTTCTAGCTAAACTAACAAATAACGTGGAGCTCCGAGAATTTGTTTCAAAAGATATGTTCTCGGCAGTCATTCGTGGCTTGGGCATGGAGTCCAATGCCATTAACAGCCCTGATTTAGTTAATATATGCCGTGAAATATTTATCTATCTCTCTGACAGAGACCCAGCTCCTCGCCAGGTGAGTTTCAATCAGAAGCATTCATGGTTGAGTCCTTTTACCTGTTGTAAATGAATTTTGCCTTGGTTTTTTTGATCTTGTTGATTTGATGCTAGCAGGTTTTGCTTTCGCTCCCGTGTCTCACTCCCAACGACTTGCATGCTTTTGAAGAAGCTACAGCCAAAACTAGCAGCCCCAAAGAACAAAAGCAGCTTATGAGGAGCTTGTTGTTGCTAGGTACTGGGAACAACTTAAAAGCACTTGCTGCTCAAAAAAGTCAGAATGTTATCACCAATGTCACAGGTAACAAAGTTTCACTTCACGCTCACGATATCTCTGTTTTTTTTTAACAGAATCTAAAACTTGGCTACTTTTTTTTTGCCTCCAGCAAGAACGCGGCTACCCGCAAGCGCTCCAGAAACAATTGGAGCGGGTGTTTTGTGGGATGAAGAGTTCGTACAATGATTAAAGAATCGTACATAGTATAAACAGAATTTATTTGAGATGCCATGTAATAGTAGAGAAGCAGATTTCTGTTTATGTCCTTACCTTTACTTGTTAAATTCATAGGTAGAAAGAAAGAACCTCTAACCAAAGCTTCCATGTCATAAGCAAAGTTTTTGTGATTTTCGATTTTGTTCTTTATCAGTATTTAAACAATCGGTCAATTGGTGATTTCACAACAACAAAAGTAGGATTGTATTGCCAAATATTGACTACTTTTGTCTGCTTTCTACTGTAAGTAAAAATGAAATGACTGTTTATCATAAAAAAGAGATTAGTTTCTAAAATCAGAGAATCTCATGGGTTACTAGTGCCGGCAATTTACAAGTGCTAAAGAACTTTTATATGACCGCTCTAATTTTGTAGGCAGCAATTATGCATTGCGAAAGAAAATCAGATATTTCGAGTCTACCATAGCATTTTTCTTGTCACTCTATTTTAAAAATTATAAGTGCACAGCAAAATAAAACGAGAACATCTTCTTTCCAGCATGATTGCAAGCTTTCCAAAAGACTAACGCTCTGTCTGAGATGATTGGTAGGATTTGAGACCTTTAGCTCTATAGTAGAGAAGCAAAGCTCGCTGCTTTAGATGTATGTGTTGAACTTTGTTCACGGTGACAGATGGAGAAACTGTAAGTGTGCTGCTTCATTCAATTTCCAAAACTTTGAACCTTTTTTTCTTAGTTTCTCGAGTTTGTATTCTTCAGTTTAGCTTCTGTTACTTGCTTATCTCTTAATCGGCTCTGTTTCATTTTCTAATCTGTCTACTTGTCATTGTAGATTGTCTACACATCCGTCTTTGTCTAGCTGATGTTCCAAGTTAGCCATCAGATTTTCTTCCCCTTTAAGCAGCGATTCTCAGCTGTAAGTCGAACAAGGCAAGTGTTTTTCAATCCTTTGCTATTTTGGAGTCTCTTGATGTAAGAAGACCATATCATTGCCTAAATGATGATCTGAATTCTGAATGGACCTTCTTATGGTACAGTGGTGGATTTTTAAGCGACAAGGGAGAACCAAAGATCACGAGGAGGTATGTACTAATGATGGTTTTGGTTTCTACAATGAAACTCAGATTTTGTCCTGGGTATGCTTCTTCTCCGTGGATATCTTTATGTTCCTAGAGGCCCTTTTTTTTGTCTGTTTTGCCTCTCTTTGTTGCTCTTTCTTTTGAATAGGTTTACATCGGTTTTGAAATTGAAATTGATTTCGGTTTGGTTTACTTTGGTTTTGAAATTAAAATTGAATTTGGTTCGGTTAACAATTGGTTTTGAGAAACAAAAAAACAAAAAAGTCACGCGATGGAGAATTTGGATAGAAATCCGTCGATAGAAAAAGGCTTGAATTGGAAAGGGGTTTTACCCACAGAATTGCTCTCACTCGCGCAACGCGCTCTTTATGCGAGTGGGTACGAAATAGAGCCTTCTGATTGGCTTAGAAACTCTAAAAAAAGGGAAATAGTATACATGTTGCTAGCTTATTATTTAGTTTTTCGTTTCTTCTATCAATCTGATCAAAGTTCAGTTTTTTTTTAACATACAATTGATTCTGATAAAGGTTTTGGGTTATTTTTGAATCATTTGTATGTCAAAACACACAAAATTTTGTGAATTTGTATGCTGGCAATGTTTCATCATTATAAACGATTGTGTTTTCATAGCGGTAAAAACAGAGGATCAAAAAACAATTTTTTGGAATCAGCACCACAGAGGATAAACGATTCTGTTTTCATAGCATGTCAGATTCTATACTTGTTTACCGTTAAAACACTTTCATGAGCTCTTCATAAATCTCACCTTCAGTGGTGCTGATTGCAGCCTGCAGCTTTAAGTAATATGGTGAAATCTTTCTGCAGCTTCTGGCCTTCTGCTTTGGCTATGTCATGCAGCATGCTAGTTCATCCGAGGAATATGTGCTTTCAAAAGTATCTTCTGTGGCTGCACAGCTGATGAAAAGAGGCTGGTAAGCTGCGGTGGGCTTCTTCTGCTTCTGGTATCTAAATTTTTAACACATGCACATTAGATGTTGGACGTTAGCTTTCACTTCTGATGCTATGCATATGAGAGGATTCATGAAAAGGATGTTGTCGTTCACAGACAATTATGATCGGTAGCTTCTGGAAAAATAGACAAAATTAGTTAGCTACTTCTGTTTTCTTGCTTGCTTTGTTCCTCTAATGGAACCTCTAATCTGAACAAATTACTCTTACAGGCTTGAGTTTACTCCAGCCCAGAAGGAAGTCTTTTTTTTATCAGGTATCTACATTGTTTGTAATTTTTCGGACTTTCATTTTTAGTTTCTGTATCCTATAGTTTGACTAGCATTAGGTGCATATATGTTTCTCTCTGATACTGGCCATATGTTCTAAGAAATTTACCTGGTACTTCAAAATCTTTTTAACTGTACCTTAATATATGGAGAAGAAAGGATTTAGACGCTAACCTATATCCTTCATGTGGTCCAGTCCATATAACACACTGTTTCATTCTTTGACAAAGCACTCAAGAGAAGTGGCTACAGAAAAAGCAATTTCCTCTGTGAAAACTCCAGCTTCACATGCTATGGCTCATCATCTTTACATACTTATAGCCATTACACAATCCACATACGGACGAGGAATCTCTCCCCGCAAAGCTTTCATGTCATAGGCAGAAGTTTTTGTGCTATGTATGTCAGTCTTTGAACAATCGGTGAATCCGTGATTTTACAACGGAAAGGTTGGAGTCTTTATTGTCAAATAACGTACTAGAAAGAAACTCATAAATATGTATGTAGTACCTTCTACTAGTAGTATGTAAGTAATATCTTTCTCTTTAACTTCTTCAACGTGGATTTTTATATGATGATTATATTTAACTAAGAAGAACGTTGTACTTGTATATTATTATACTCAATTAGTCACGTAGATCGAATCATCGTTTCATTTTGAAAATGAAATAAGTACTGTATATTATATTCACGTAGCTCGAATCATGAGTTCATTTTGAAATAATTGTTTACCATGCATAAAAAAGGCAATTGGAATCCCGTGGGTAAGTGACGACAATAATTTTGACAAAATAAATAAACAAGTGACGACAATATACATGTGCAGTGTAAAAGTTTTGGTAAAAAAGAAAGTTGTTTCTAATTCACTAATATAGTAGCACATAGTATGAAACCTGCCAACAATACATGTTTCATAGAAATTTTGAGGAGTCTCACATATTCTTTTACTCGTGGACCGATATTGAAAATCATCGAACTCAAAAGATCACACACTAGCTATGTTGTCCAAAATGAAGGAAACAAAAAAATCGAGAAAAACAATGAAACCGCCAAGTACAAAAAGAAAAAGAAATCAAGAGAAATGGTGACAACGCATTGATATTATTAAAGTAAAGCTGTAAGTAAATTCATGAGATCTCCGTTGAACACAAGACCCATGAACTTTTGTCACCTTCTTGGCTTCTTCTAGGTGCATGTCCCCAAATCAAAAATCAATTATTATTATTTATAACGATTTTTTCTTCTTCTTGTTATTTAATTATTATGATTACTTATGAATCTGACGAAAAAATAAAGATTGCTTATAAATCATATAGTATATTTTTCTTTGATAACACAAAATACATATATTTGTTCAAAATATTAGCATCTAGTCTTAAAATAGAAAAGAAACAACACGATTTATTTACTGTTTTTCAAATAATGATTTTCGTAATATTTTTTCATCAAATAATTAAAAAAATTCTTGTTTTGTCCCAACTGATAGTCGTTGATACTTATCAACTGCTCTGGCTATGTGCTCTGGAGATCATACAAAATAAATAAGAAAAATTGTTAGAAAAAAAGAAAATCTATTGTCCTTGTTATTCAGGAGAATACTTGTCTACGACGAGGTCCACAGTAACTCCGAAGACATCTAGAGTCTAGAGTGATCTAGTGAATCTATAAAGCCGCCAAATCGTTAAATCTTTCCTTTTAAACATTTTTGATTTCTTTTACGTTTGCGTTACGAATCATCTTCTGCCTCTCTCTCAACGCAACTCAATCCACCCTACACGTGTTCCTCTCTTTTCCCGTCTAAATTTCTCAGTCTCGCCGTGAATTTTGTTCTTCTCTTGTTTTCCGGGCGAATCAAAATCCGTCTCATTTCCAATCGCGTCTCCGTTGGTATTTTACATGAACGTTTAGCGGAATCTCGGGTTTAGCTTCGGAGCTTTGCATTTGATCTTCGTCGTCTGTGTTGTCCTCTCTCGGATTTTGTTTTTTCGCCGCTGCAAATCAGAGAAATCTATTCCTGGAAGTGATAAGATCGCTTGGAAGCGTTTCAGGTTTGGAAATCGGATTCACTGTTTTGTGTAATTTTTGGTTAAGGACTTAAGGTGGTGTTTGATTGTTCGGAAACACAATTAGTGACGATTAAGTTCGACCTAATTTTGTTTAGCATGCTCTGATAAGTTAAGAAAATTGGATAAATTTGCCATTCTAGATTCCGATTTGGTTACAATGTTAGATGCTTACGTGGTTTATAGGGAATCTTTTGCTGATTGTAACACAGGGAGTTGTTGGAATGGAGGGTCCGGAAAGATGAGAGATTTTGAATACGCAGTTATTCTTTGATTTCTTAATAGATTTTACACGTCATTGGTGAAGAAAAAGGGAAAAAGAAAGATGACAATGTTCGCCTCTTTAACCTCTAAAATGCTATCGGTGTCAACTTCTGATCACGCATCTGTCGTTTCACTTAATCTCTTTGTTGCCCTTCTATGTGCTTGTATCGTCATTGGCCATCTTTTGGAGGAGAATCGATGGATGAACGAATCCATCACTGCTTTATTGATTGTAAGTTTCCATTATTTTGCGTTGAATGGTAGCTAAAGAGGAGACGGATAAGTTTTACATTTTTGGATATTATCATATCAATGTTTCACTTTCATTTTTCTTTACTGACTTTTTAAGCAATTGGGTTGCAGGGGCTTGGCACTGGTGTCGTCATATTGTTGATTAGTAGAGGGAAAAACTCACATCTCTTGGTCTTTAGTGAAGATCTCTTCTTTATATATCTTTTGCCACCCATAATATTCAATGCAGGGTAAGTTTCTACATCCGGACTGATCATTTGATGATAGATAGTTGCATATTTTTGGTCTTTCTCTATTTGATACATCTTGTGTTCTAGTAATATGTTTGGTTGGGTTGTGTACTACAGAGGGGAAAAATCAGTTTATTATCAGAGATCTTACTGGGAAAATGTTATACTACATTAGTTTTTATAACATATATGCATTATTGCTGATTCTATGAATATGCTTTCAAATATCAGCTTGGAAGTACTTGTGATTGTGACTGCAGAATAGGACGTGGGTATAATGTGTATGGTCAATTTTAGTTTGATTTATCTAAAGTGGTCCTTCTATGTCTTTGTCGTAAATGCAGACATGGCCCAGCTTTCTTTGTTTCACACTATGTTTTCTCAGATCTTTCTCTGAACCATAATTATTTTGTTTGTCGTTGTATTTAGGTTTCAAGTAAAAAAGAAGCAGTTTTTCCGAAATTTTGTAACTATTATGGCTTTTGGCGCCATTGGGACCGTAGTTTCTTGCACCATAATATCTCTAGGTATCTTACTCCCCTCTCCCTGTAATTGATTCTGTTGAAAGCTTACTCCTGATTAGTAATTGTGGATCATTAATATTCTTGTGATGTTTGAAACAGGTGCAATTCAGTTCTTTAAGAAATTAGACATTGGGACCTTTGACTTGGGCGATTTTCTTGGTAATGTGTTAAGGAGTTTCTTTTATCGATTTTTTGTTCTAGAAGACTTGATTTTTTTTTTGCTTACTTAATCAGCAATCGGCGCCATATTTGCTGCAACCGACTCTGTATGCACACTACAGGTAATGTGATTCGCCAATTAGCAGAAGTACATACAGGCCCAGAATCAAAGTGTAATTAACAAAAACTCTTGTTCCTTTGGTGATACAGGTTCTCAATCAAGATGAGACACCTTTGCTTTACAGTCTTGTATTTGGAGAGGGCGTTGTGAATGATGCCACATCTGTTGTGCTCTTCAATGCTATTCAGAGTTTTGACCTCACCCACCTTAACCATGAAGCAGCTTTTCAATTTCTTGGGAACTTTTTTTATCTGTTTCTCTTGAGCACCGGACTTGGTGTCGCAGTAAGTCCATTTTCTTCTCTCTACTGCTCTTTCGTCTGGCTACTACTTGCACGTTCCTCTGTTAACTACAATTTTTTTGTTATTCATCTTGCAGACTGGTCTGATAAGTGCTTATGTCATCAAGAAACTGTATTTTGGAAGGTAGATAATTGGCTTTAGCTCATATGTGACTTTATCTCTATTAGTCTTCTGTTATGTAGTCTAATTGGGTATCTTTCTTAGGCACTCGACTGATCGAGAAGTTGCCCTCATGATGCTTATGGCTTATCTTTCATATATGCTTGCTGAGGTTAGTTTTGTGAAATTTTATACCACTGTCATAATTTAGGCATGGAGACAATCAGTTGTATCTTAAGAATCCTTTATTGATAATATATTGTTTGGGTTGCAGCTATTCGCCTTGAGTGGTATCCTAACTGTATTTTTCTGTGGGATTGTGATGTCCCATTACACTTGGCACAATGTCACCGAGAGCTCAAGAATTACTACCAAGTAATATGACCTCCATTTTCTCTTGAAAACAAATTCAAATGTTTTCCATCTTCAATACTTACTTACTTTCTATGCATTTACGATGAGACAGGCATGCCTTTGCTACTTTGTCGTTTCTCGCTGAGACTTTTATTTTCCTCTACGTTGGAATGGATGCATTGGACATAGAGAAATGGAGATTCGTGAGTGACAGGTATGGTCACTCAGTAGAAACATAAACTCTCTTTTTGTTCATTGGCTATATACATAATCTTCTTATGTTTCCATTGTTTGGTTTTGGACAGCCCGGGGACATCAGTTGCAGTGAGCTCAATTCTAATGGGTCTAGTCATGCTTGGAAGAGCAGCTTTTGTCTTTCCTCTTTCCTTCTTATCAAACTTAGCCAAGAAGCATCAGAGCGAGAAAATCAGCATCAAGCAGCAAGTACGAACAATCTACTTTGTCTATTGAATTCAAATTTGCTGAGGATTGTTGATACTTACTAATCTTCTCTCACTTTGTCTGTAGGTTGTGATCTGGTGGGCTGGTCTAATGAGAGGTGCTGTATCTATGGCTCTTGCCTACAATAAGGTAAATTGAAAGTTTAATGGATAGTAAACAGCGACATGGTGATTAGTAAAAATCTAGCAGATAATTTAACTTCTTTATTTCTCTGTGCTCTCTAATGCAGTTTACAAGATCAGGGCACACAGAATTGCGCGGGAATGCAATCATGATTACCAGTACAATAACCGTCTGTCTTTTTAGCACCATGGTAAGATATCTCCCTCTCAGGTTTGGACTACTAAATGTATTTTCTCTACAGAGATGTTGTCAATGAGGATAAACCAATGCTGAGCCGTGAGACGGATTTGCATTTTCTATATCCGGAAAACTGTTCCCTCCTATTTGATTTGTTATTCCAATGTTTTCTGGATCGCTAACACTGAACCCTGATACCGGACATTTAACATATGTTTTTTTTTTTCCACGGCTTTCAGGTGTTTGGTATGCTAACCAAACCACTGATTAGATACCTAATGCCACACCAAAAAGCGACCACCAGTACCACGAGTATGTTATCGGACGATAGCACTCCGAAATCAATCCACATTCCGCTCCTCGATGGTGAACAGCTAGATTCATTTGAGTTACCTGGGAGCCACCAGGACGTGCCACGACCAAACAGCCTTCGAGGTTTCCTCATGCGCCCCACACGGACTGTCCACTATTACTGGAGACAGTTTGATGATGCCTTCATGCGTCCTGTGTTTGGTGGTCGCGGATTCGTTCCCTTTGTCCCTGGTTCTCCGACTGAGAGAAGCAGCCATGATCTTAGTAAACCTTGAGGAGAAAGATATATAGAAACTTAACCAAAAAACTTCTTCTTGCTCTTCCCTCTTATGGTGACTAGTATTGGTGATGTAAATGTATTTTTCGTTCTTCAAATTTACATATTCTTCTGTAAATTTGTTATTATTCGATGATGAAGAAGCTTCTTACGTTTTTGAGAGACGTGTGGGGGTTCATGTGTGTTACTATTAGTCTTTGTTTTGTTTAACAAAAAAACTACCAAGTTTTTGACTATGCATCATGGGGTTTGTTGTTGTTGGTCAGAACTTAGAACTTGACTAACTCTGCTTCGGTTAGGATCTGATTGGTACGGTTTGGTTCGATTTTCGTCAATAGAATAAAAAACTGTATGAATAGAATAATCCGGTTAAATTGGCACGTGAAATGCGAAATGGGCTGAGTCATTCATTATGGAAAGCCCATGTGATTGGTAGGGAACGACGTCGGGTGAAGGGAGGGGAAGAGCTTATAAATGAAAGCAGCAAGCAGAGCAGTTCACGCTCTTTGTACACTCCGCCCTCTCTCCCCATCTCTTTCGACAGATCTCTTCTCTCTCTCGTGTTTCACGAAACAATGGCGACTCAATTCAGCGCTTCTGTCTCATTGCAAACTTCTTGTCTGGTAATCAAATCTTCTTCTTTCATTTTAACAATTGCCTTAGAGATCGCTTTGATCTTACGATTCATGATCATTTCCCGTTGTTTCCATGCCTGCTCTTGTTATCGTATATAAACTCCTGACGCATGTTTATTATGTGTAACATAGAAGATCTTCGCTTTAGTAATGATCAGTTTTATGTTTTTGTTCCAATGATTTTATTTCTAGTTTCAAATTCTGTGATCGGCAACACATGGAATTAAAATCCGTGGTTTTGTGTTCTGGTTGTAATCTAGATCTACAGTCAATTGAATTTATGATTGTGGAAGTGAATGCTTACTTTTGGCTGTGAATAATTGTGCATGGACATTCATTGGCTAAGAATTTGGCTTGAGTTATGAAAATTCAGAACAAAGTTCTTATGAATGCAATGCTTTTTTTTTTTGTGTGTGTTTGATGAAACAAATAGGCAACAACAAGGATTAGTTTCCAAAAGCCAGCTTTGATTTCCAACCATGGAAAGACTAATCTATCCTTCAACCTCCGCCGTTCAATCCCATCTCGCCGCCTCTCTGTTTCTTGCGCGGTATGAGCATTTTTTTTCAAGTTTGTTAATCTATATATATAGGGCTCAAAGTTTTAAAAGACATTATATTTGGTTTATAGGCAAAACAAGAGACGATAGAGAAAGTGTCTGCTATAGTTAAGAAGCAACTATCACTTACACCGGATAAAAAAGTCGTTGCAGAAACCAAATTTGCTGACCTTGGAGCAGATTCTCTCGACACGGTATCCATTCACTCAAGTGGCAATTAACACAAATTCTTAATTTTCTTGATACTGATCAACTGAGTGTTTTTCTTCAGGTTGAGATAGTAATGGGTTTAGAGGAAGAGTTTAACATCCAAATGGCCGAAGAGAAAGCACAGAAGATTGCCACAGTTGAGCAAGCTGCTGAACTCATTGAAGAGCTCATCAACGAGAAGAAGTAATTTTAGTTTTCTTTTATAAAATGCCCTTAAATAAACTAAAAAAGAAAACGACAAAAAAAAACAGGGCGTTGAGTTTGTTTTCATTATGTTTGATTTCTCTGTCATTTTCTTTAATGTGTCTAGCGAGTCTGCCTTTGTCCCAATGGTTTAGTATCTGCATGTATCCACGGATCTCTATTTGTCGACGAATGTTATTTACAATAAGTGTTTCTTATTTTCTTTCCAAGATCGAAATGCCAAATGTATACGAGAGACACAAGTATGTTACATCATAATATACAAGGTGTCTCCATAGTTTTGGTATTAGCACACAAGTCAAGAGTATGCCCTACAAGGAAAAGATTTTTTAGATATCCTATTCACCTTGTATCTACAGACTGACAAGACACTAGGACTCCTGTTATTCCCAATCAGCGTCGAAGAATCCAGCATCTTTCATTTCTGAATAGTAGACATTCTCCAAATTCAGATCTTCCTCCTGAAGCAAACACAAGTGAATTTTAGCACCAAATCATGTGGTGATGAAGATGGTACTATGGTAATGGTGATGGTACTATGGTAATAGTGATGGCGATGGTGATGGTACTATAGTTATAAAGAAGGTGATGGTGATGCTGCTATAGTGATGAAGGTGGTGATTTATTGCATGTTTGTGGGTACATAGATATTATGTATAGAGACTAGAGAGAGAGAGAGAGGGAGAGACAAATGTTAATTTGAGGGATTTACCTGGAAAAAGTCTGCAAGAAAAGTAACATACAAAAGAGGAAGATAGAAGGCGTGGTAACAAACACTTGTGATCCCATACAACCTGCAAGAATTTTCAATTTGTATTTCCTAATGTTAGAAGCAAGAATCTGACTTAGACGATGTTACTCTTTTGATTGTAAGGCTTTTATCTAAAGGGCTTACCATAATCCAAAATGAGCACCGTTTGCCGTAAGAGCACATGCAAATAGGGAGAGCCCATTTAAGGCGAGCATGACAGTTATATACTTGTAGAATGCAGGTCTTGCTGTCAAACCGGAAAATAAAAACATATGGGATGAGTAATAGAAGCCAGTGAACAGCTATTGGCTTATGCAACCATAAGGAGGATATGAGTGGTCGATGTATTCACCTGGTAATCTCTCTCTCCATTTGGAGTTGTACATGAAGAATATCATCCCATAAATGCCAGCTAGTAAGAGCTTGTGGATGACCCATAAGCCCCATTTGAACTTATGTATATGTTCATTGTTGTCGATAAACAATGGTACTCCAAAGCCAAACAGATAAATTGCCTGAAAGGAAGAATGAAAACCGTGAAGAAATTAAACTGACTGTAGTTGAGTAACCAGACAATACAAGTTTGCATATATCAACTGTAGTGGACACATGATCTAATGCAGAACTAAGATCATGTCAATATACCTCAAGGAAGTATATCTATCTATATATCAGAAAGTGTATCTAACAGTTATGAACACAAATCTACCTTGAGAAGCAAATCGAGACCAATGACAAGCCCCGAGATGAGGAAAGTTCGTGTTAATGCTTCAGCACCGCTTGCATAGTTTCCTTGGAAGAGAAAGGCTACCAAGCTTACTTCCAGAAACAACATTCCAGATGTTGTGAACAAAGTTAACAAATTCCAAATAACTTCTTTCCCCGGAGTGCATTCCCATGCCTAAACTCATGAAAAGTAAATTCAAAACGAAATCTGGAGTAAGACTAAATCAGGTAAAACATTTCCTGTTAAGCAGCATCTAACCAAGAAATCAACACTAATAGCTTACACAAAATACAAAAGCTTTCTAATCACCAGTGTAGAATAAAAACAATGTTGATAAGATCGCAAAGTTTCTACATTTACAGAGCCTAAAACACTCTAAAAAGCATTCTTCTTCAATCTAAGTTCTGATCTCTTTACACGCAACATAGGTATGAGTTACTTGTGAAATGAATCGAAGTAAAGAAGAGAACTTTAACAAACCTGAAGGCAACACCAAGCAAGATTGAGCAAGCTAACAAGCCAAAGAAAACCATAATAGGCAATCATAATGTAAGATCTCCGATTAGACAACTTGGACAAGCTCTTCTTCGCCTCGTACGCTAAGTAAGCGACGAATAGAATAGATGCTAAAACCAAAACCGTGTTATGAAGAAACCCATGACACTTCCCGACCCATCCGCCGATAAACCCTCCGGTGGCCGTCGAATCAGGGCTTAGCCGAGAAATCACGAACGGTGACTCCGCAATCTCGCTGAGCACTCGCATTTCATCAAATTGTACGAATCAGAAACCAAGTAGACTTAGCGCAAGGAGCGGAAAGCAATCCCTAGTTCCAGAAAAGGAGCTCAATTTCGAGATTTGATGTTTTTGCGATACAGAATTCGTATGAATCGTATATTTCTTCTTCTCTCTGGCGACCAAATCCATACACTTGACGCAAACATGAGTAATTACACAAAAGTTAAAGGGTATTATAGGTAATTATCATCGCTTCTCCCACTTCCACTCTAAAACAAAAAAAAAAAACTATCATTTTTCTCATCCTTTTTATTTTTAACTGATTTTACATGTGATGTTTAAAGAGTTAATTATTGGACATGTGATGTTTAAAGAATTTAAATATTATTCTTTTCAATTCTGTATCTTAAATTTGAAAGACTTATTACAAGCTGATCTAATTTCAAAATCAATCTTATGAAATGTAAATTTTTGAAGTGCTATTTAATAATCAATAATGTGTTATTCTTTTTAATTAAATTAGAAAACGTGGGAGACAATTGTCTCTCTTTTGCCCACCAAAAAGATATTAAAAAAGTCCTATTCAATAATCATGATTTATTTATTTATATTTATATCTCATATTATACAAGTAAAATTGATTTTTAACCATAAATGATCAGCATTCAGCACACCAAAAGTAATTTCCATTCACTTGAAATAATTGTATAAATCGGGTATTTGAAGGAAAATTGAACCAAGACGATCCGGTTTAAATGTCAGAGATTAAGGTTATCATGACTCTTTAAAAAATGAAGTCACAGATCAGAAATAATAGAAAACTATTAAGGACTTAAATGTAAATACTCTACAAGTTAATAGATCGGAGCTTCGTTGCATAAGCCCCAAACCGGTGGAGAGAAGACGGAAAGAGTCTGAGAGAGAGAGAAGAAATGGGGAGAGAAGTGGCGGAGAGCTGTGTAGACACTATGTTAATGGAGATGGTGGCGATGTACAGTGGCCGATTCTATGCTAACAAGCCGGAACTCGCCGCTCGGAGGATCGAGGCCATTGGTTATCAGGTCGGCCACCAGCTCTCCGAGAGGTTTGTTTTACACTTGATCATCGTCTTCTTTCGATCTGGTTGATCATTGTATCTCTAGGTTGCTAGTATTAGTTGTAGATCTGAAGATGATGGCGAATGTATATCGTTAGCAATGATTCTCTTTGATATTGGATTTATCGTTTCTCGTGTGTAATTGGCTGAGAATGTGATAGATGGGAAGATATATGGCGCTGATTCGAGTTTTTTTCTCATTGCTCTAGTGGCTAATTTTTGTATTTAATCGTGCAATGTTTTGGTTAGGAAATTTTCTTGTTGTCTCAGAAGAATGATTCTCTTAGTCCCTGATTAGTTATAGTGTGTGTGTACGAAGAATGATTTTAGTCTGTTGAGGCATGTTTTGTTGCTTCTGAAGGTGTTTGCCTACATAAAAACTGTTTTACAGTGTTGTATGATGGCAGATATTTAGCATTTTACTTGATTGTGCATAACTTCAGCCTTTTTTATGTCGTTAGGTACACTATGGAAAGACCAAGGTTCAGTGACCATCTAGAGGCAATCAAGTTTATCTGCAAAGACTTCTGGTCTGAGGTCTTCAAGAAGCAGATTGATAATTTAAAGACAAATCACCGGGTAAGATAACTGGGATTTTACCTGAACAAAGACCAAAACTCTTCTTGTGTGTGTTATTCACAGATGGAATGTTTCTCTTCAGGGTACTTTTGTATTACAAGACAACAAGTTCCGGTGGTTGTCTCGTGTCTCAATTGACCCTTCATCTGAGAATGAAACCCAAGATCCTTCTACTCCAGGGGAAAGCAAAGCTGCACAAGCGGTGAGCATGTACCTCTATTTCCCGTGTGGAATCATTAGAGGTGTCCTCTCCAACTTGGGGATACCTTGTGCTGTCTCTGCAGATATATCAAGCCTTCCCACATGTGAGTTCACAGCTTGCTTTGCTTGTTTTCGAAATTCTTATATTCTTTCACTTTCTTCTATATTCTCAAAATCACACATTGGAGGGAAGAAAGATAGAAAATTATTTCAAATATTGCTTATTACCTGTCATTATAAGTTGCTTCAGTTCGGTAACTATCCTTGTCATGTCCTCACAGGCTCTTTCGTGATTCGGGTCAAGGCTTGATTCTGCATTTAGCTCGAGTACTTGGCTTTATACTTTCAAGGAAGATAGATCCTTCGGGTCTGATCAATCTAAAACCCATTGCAGGCTTCTGTTTGCTGTTCTTTTGACACACTTTAGCCTTGTGGTGCTTGTTTTAAACAGTGAGGGCTTGGTTTCATGTTTGAAATGACTTTTATTTTTCTGTTGTAAATTTTTGTTGATATCTTATATACAGTAATTCCTGATGCATCTCCATTTCATATCATTTTTAAAAAAGGCGTACATTTGGGAAAACTTGAAAAACTCTTTTTGAAAAAATTTATACTACAAAAAAAAACTAACTCGATATCCAAATTCCAAATCGTTTGGTTTAGTGGAGCTTTCTTCTCGGCCTTGGTTAGCCAACTTTCCAAACTCAGAAGAAGTCACTGATTTGGGAATTAGGTCTGGAATCCACACTCTTCTAAGGTTCTAGAAGACAACGATTGTTATGTTTTAATTTGTCTCCTATTCGTTCCATGTAATTTTTAGTTTTTTTTTTGTTCTTGTGAATCTGACTCCTGTGTAAGGTGGTTTGACTTCTTATTCTAGGGTTTCAATTTCTCACATCTTTATGTCGATTCTTCATTTGTTGGTAGTGTTCCGGCATCTGTCTTTGGAGACGTGGTTCGTAATCATCTGATTGTTTTGTAAATTATTTTTGGTTGAGTGCTCATAGAGTCTAGTTTAAAAATCTAATGTTGGTGTTTTGCTTACTCTTGAGTCTTAGTGTGACGGTTTAGAACTAGGAACTTCTAGGTTAATCAATCACAATTATGAAAGTAAGTAGTCTGACATGATCCGAATCAAAACAGAGTTGGATTACTATGAGCGACGCTCTGAACAGATACGGAAGAAAATCAATGACGAACTCCTTGCACTCAACGAGGCGAACAAGTCGATCGTCCATATTTTTACACAATTCTGATTCCTCCAAGGAGATATATATTATGGTTTTTAAAATTTAGTTATTGTTTCGTTTTTCCTCTCTCTCTCCCTGCTTTACATTGCGTGATTTACAAACAACCATGTTTAGTTTTATTTTATTTTGAAAACAAAATAGCTTATGACCACAGATTCGTTACACACATACTCTTCTTAGACAGTAACCCTAGAGATCAAAAAGAGCACTACATGAGTTGTAAGAAAACAAACTGAGATGAGGCCGGCCGATATGAAGAGACTCACCTAATACTTTGGTATCATTTTTTCAAATCTTATTCTCTACACTCTACAATTATGCAAAATTAAAATTTCACTTCTCTTGTCCATCTTGCTGCTTTATTTTAACGTGATTAGATTGTTACTTGTTATTCTTTAGTGTTTGGGTTAGATTCAGAAATTGATTCAACCGGATTACAATTACAGTAAAATCTCTATAAATTAATAATATTAGGACCAAGAAAATTGATTAATTTAGAGAGGTATTAATTTATCGATAAAATAATAAAATTATACAAATTTTGTTAATTCTTACAAAAAATCTATATAAAATGTAGTTTTTCTTTATAATCAATAGTAATTACAAGTAGAAAGCAATTATTAAGTTTAAAAAAAAAAATTGATGTTGTAAAATTCTAGAATTGAAGACTACAAATAATTAATAAAAATTGAAGAAAAAAATTACTACAGTCATATTTTACATATGATATTTATAATATATATTAGTAAATTTATACAATTATTAATTTATACTATAGATGAGAACATATATTTATAAAAAATTGTCAAAAATATTATTATTTTATTAATTTATCGATTTGTATCACTTTTCACATTGGTCTCAATTTGAAACCGGAAAAATTGATTAATTTATAAAGATTATTAATTTATCGAATATTAATTTATAAAAGTTTTACGGTATAATAGAGATGCAATTTATATTATTTATTTACTTTTTAGAAATTTGAATAATCATAACAAGTGAGGCCCAACAAGGCAACAAACAGCCCATCTAGCCATGCTCCCTACTCCCTAATCGCAACGGCTACAAGCCTACAACTTCAGTTAGGAAAACAAACGTCAGCTTAATCCAACGGCTGTTATTTCATTCATCTAACGATCATTAAAATTTTGACAATACGTTAGAAAACGAAAACAAAAAACAACATTAATAATTTGCTTTACTCTCTGAGTCTCCCTCCATTTATCTTTTGGCATCTTCTTCTTCTTCCTCCTCCAGCAGAAGAAAACTCACACTCTGTTAGCACAAAGAGATCTCCTCTTAGGTTTTACACTTTATTTCTCTTAAACACCTACGCATTCTCTCTTCAAACTCTCATTTTCTCACCGTTTCTCTCTACTTTTCTTTAGAATTTTTTGTTGTCACTTTGATTCAAAGGCCAAAGTTAGGGTTTTTATTGTTCTTCTGAGGTGACTTGCTTTTAGTTCTTACTTCAGTTTGAGGTTGTTTTTTATGTTATTTATAAGCAAGGATTGTCGTTGCTTAGGCTAGGGTTTTTCACCTTTGCCTTGATTTTCCTCTGTTCGTCCTCTCACAACTAAAAAAAGAAAAGCTTTCATTGTTTTCAATCTGTGTGGTTGATTTTGTAACAATGTGCTCATTTATGGTGACTTTTTTTTTGCTTAGAACTGAGATTTTCGTTTCCTTTATGATTTGATTTCATGGGTTTTGTGTTCCTGCTATAAATCTCAAGTCTTTTGTTGTTTTTGAATCAGGTTTGCAGTTTTTTAACAGTAAAAGTTCAGAAAGTCTTCATCTTTGAGTGGAGGAGAGACAGAATCAATGGAGAAACTCAAAGCTGATGCTGCCGAAATAATGATCTGCGCCGGTCAACTGAAAGGTTTACTCAACCATTTGCGCATGGGTGAAGCCAACATTGAGAAGAGCTCTCGAGAGCTAGATTTAAAGGAGAAGGAGCTGCAAATTTTGAGCTCAGACCTTGAGCAAAAGAGTCATGCTTTTGAAGCAGAGAAATCTGAAGTTGGTGATTTGAAGAAATTGGTGGAAGAGTGTACTGAAGAACTGAGGTCAAAGAGGAATCTACTGACTGTGAAGCTGGATTCGTTGATAAGGGTTCAGAGAGAGCTTGAGTTAAAGGATAACCAATTGGTACAGGTTATGGCTGAGCTTAAGAGGCGTTACAGTGAGGCTCGTCATGTTCAAAAGCGTAAGAGAGAAATGGAAGATGAAACAGCTACAAAAAAGAAAGAGTTGTCTATGACTGTTGACCAGATTCAAGAATCTGGCAAACAGCTTGAGAAGAAGTCTCGGGAGGTAGAGTTGAAGGATAAAGAGATTGAAGAGAAAGGAAAAGAACTTGATTTGGTTAAGAGTCAAGTCAAAGCATGGGAAAGGAAACTCATTCAGCTGAGTAAATTGGTTGATGATGATTGTACTACAGAACTAAGTCCGAGGAAAGATCAAGTGGATTCATCGAACAACACTTATGTGAAAGAGTTGGGATAGACGAAAACCGTGCTTGTGAAACATAGTGGTGTAGAAGAGGAGAATCATGGCAAGCTCTCTTCTCTTTTCTCTTCTTCATCGTGATAAAAAATTTACATTTAAATGTAATGCATATTATTGGAGGCAATGATATTGATAGGTCCTAACTCCTAATGTTATTATTGTCTTTAGGGCCAACTAGTAGAAGAAACTAAGTTAATAGAGAGTGTGTGTGTGACTCTTTAGGTTGTTTTCTCTGCCTTGAACCTTTGATTGATTCACCATATAACCACTTTGTTTTTGGTAAACGTAAACCTTTATACTACATAATGACCACTTTTTTATCACAAAAAAAGAGCTTGCTTCTATGTTATATAGATCGGGTAATTCATGTTGGTTATTAAAAGATATTTTAAATGTCGTGGAAAACGCATATAAAGTATTATTGATAACCGACCATTACTGATAAATATGCATATATTTGACAAAAGTACACATCAAGCTTATGTGGATAAAAACAAATTTATCTCCTAATTAAATTTTCAAATTACAATGTAGAAACTAAGAAACATAAGATATACAGTAATTAATATAAACGGAAAAAAGAAGAGAAATTTAAGATCATTAAGAAGAGAAATTATTCACCATTTGAAACTAATGGCGTTGAGTTTTATATAAACCATTTATAAAATCATAACCACAAAATTTATTATTTTCAAAGAATATTTTAGATATAAGAAAATGTGATTTAGTTAATCTTATGCTTAAAACTGGTTAATGGATAATTGAATAATTAACGATGTAAATAAGGAATGTTTGTCGTTTTCTAATAGTCATTTAGGTAAACCTTCTCGTTGGTAAAGCATTACAGTTACCAAAGCGTCACCCAGAAAATAATTAAAATAAAAATAAAAAAGGGTATTTTCCCTCCTTAGTAATATTTCACTTCCCTCTCCGTTTTTTCTGATTACAGCTCTCAGACTCCATTTTCAAAATTTAGGGTTCTTAATTTTCTTCTTCGATCCTTCAAGTTCTTCAACTCCGATTTCGTTTCGTCTCTTCCTGCACTTCGATATTGACGGATTCTGGGATTCTCTCCGTCATTCTCAGGTTTAGTTTCTCCCTCTTCGCATCGTTTTTTGTTTTCCCGTTGCTTGCCTCGTTTTGATCGGAACTTGTACATGCAGTCACATTTTTAATCTGTGATTGCGAATTTCGAAATATATATTTAGTATCTCCGGTGATTTAGTGTCTGGATCGTAAGAGTTTGATTTCCTCCGTGACTCCATTGAAATTGTGTTTCCCGGAAGACGAATCGTCCGTACAATTTCGTTTCTCTTAGTGAATTAGTTCTAAGCTATTCTATTAATTGCATTCCCATTATCGTCTAAAAATGTTAATCTTAGGTTTGATTTCGATTATTGTGCTTTCACTAATGCTTGGTTTATGAATCTTATTTTATTTGCAGCCTTATAAATTGAGCACGCCTCTCAGTCCAGACTCTTTAATCCTATTGGATTTATTTATGTGATGAAGGATGTGTGCATTGCTCACAGATCTCACCATTCCTGTCTCTGAACTGGTAAGCACTAACTAGAGTTTTGCTTACACTGAGTTTTAGAGTGACGGATTAGTATTAGGAACTGACAGGTTTATAACAATTTGTGTGACTGCTTTTTTTGTGTATTGCAGGGACTATGAGTTATTGGTTCCCTGACTTTGCTGCTGCTTCATAGACTTAGCTGACTTGGGTGGTTTGATTTGTGAGGCTTATCGTTGCAATGGAATGCAATAAAGAAGATGCTATTAGGGCGAGTAAAATAGCTGAGGAAAAGATGGAGGCTGGTGATTTTGTTGGAGCTCATAAATTCGTTACCAAGGCGCAAAGACTCTTCCCCAATCTCGAAAACATAGTGCAGATGATGACCATATGTGATGTGCATTCTTCTGCAATTAAGAAAATCAAAGGGCTTGACGATTGGTATGGTGTCCTTCAGGTTCAGCCATATGCTGATGCTGACACAATCAAGAAGCAATACAGAAAGCTTGCGCTGCTTCTCCATCCAGACAAAAACAAGTTTGCTGGAGCAGAGGCTGCTTTCAAGTTGGTTGGGGAAGCAAACAGATTGCTTTCTGATCAGATCAAACGTTCTCAGTATGATAACAGATACAGATCCCATTCAATGTTTGCTAACAGGCATGTGAATGTATACTCGGGTCGCCACTGTGCAGCTACAAACAATGCTGCGGAGAATATTGCTGGTGTTTTCACATTCTGGACACGTTGCAGGCACTGTGGCCAGTGTTATAAATACTTGAGAGAATATATGAACACTTCTATGCACTGTTCCAGTTGCCAGAAATCTTTTGTCGCCTGCAAAATGAGGTGTGATGGAGTGCCACCTAGTAGTTCAACCGCTGGTAGAAAAGAATTCCAAGATCAAGTGATGTCTAATACATCTCGGCAAAATGCTTCTACAGCAGCAGAATCAGGCAGCTCAGCAGCTGATATGGGTAAGAATGGGAAAGTCGGAGGGAAAGTCAACAAGAAGAATCAAGAAAAACAGAAAAATGGTGCTGTTAACAGGGGAACTAAGAAAGAAGAAGGTTGTACAGAGAATGACGCTGAAGGAAGAAAACCCCAGACTAGTGAGACAGGTACGAATATTTCTGCTGAAATGCCTAAAGCTGATGTATTGAAGCCGCAACATCAAGTAAAAGAAGAACCAGATACTAGTGCAGAAAAGTCAATACCTGATTTATCAGCTCCACAGAAGAATCGGGCACCCAAAAAGAAGAGGAAAGTTGTTGAAGAATCCTCTAAGAGTTTTGAGGTTGATAGCTCTGATACTGCTGGGGCTAAAACAGATACAAATGAACATAATAAGAGGAAGTCATCAAGGAAAAAGCCACAGGTTTCTTACGCAAAGGAGGGAAGCGATGGTGATTTTGTCAGCCCTCCAAATAAAAAGACAAAATCAGGTTTTGAATTTGAGTCTGAGCCTAATAAGAAGCAAACGGCTGAGGATAATAAGTCACCTAAACTGGCTGTTTCTGGTGTTTCTTCTGCTTCTTCACATTCTTATAAAGGAAAGGCCAAGAAAAATGCGCATTCTGGAAATGAAGACAACTTGTCAGCCAAAAACAAAGTTAGTGAAGGCTGTGATGGTAATGGAGAAGATGCAGCCTTGTTGAGCAAGATTGGTAGAGTTGAAAAAGGATACAAAGCTAATGAAAATTCTAATCCGCTTGATATACCTGATTTAGAGTTCAGTGTGTTTAAAGTTGAACGGAAAACAGAAGATTTTGCTGTCAATCAAGTGTGGTCTACTACAACTGATTGTAGAGATGGTATGCCTAGGAAATATGCTCGGGTAAAGAAAGTACTGAATGGCGAGTTCAAGCTGCGGATCACCTACCTTGATCCTGTACTGGATAAGACTGATGAAAGTATTCCAGTTGCTTGTGGAAAGTTCAAAAATGGGAAAACAATGGAAGTTAAAGACAGCTCAATCTTTTCAGGTCAAATGCATCACTTGCGTTGCAACAATATTGTTTCCATCTACCCAAGGAAAGGGGAAATATGGGCTATATTCAGAGAGTGGGAGGAGGAATGGAACACTAGTCTAAAAAAGCATAAATTTCCATATAAGTATGACTTTGTGGAAATTGTCAGTGATTTTCATGATCTTAACGGGGTTGGAGTGGCCTATCTGGGAAAACTTAAAGGGTCTGTTCAGCTATTTCACTGGGAGCCGCAGCATGGAATTTGCCAGATTCAATGTAGTCCGAAAGATATGCTTAGATTTTCTCACAAAGTACCAGCAGTCAAAATGACTGGAAAAGAGAAAGAATCTGTTCCACCTAACTCATATGAATTGGATCCTGCTGCCTTACCAAAAGATATATTTCAGGTTGATGCGGTTGATATGGAGATGGATAGTGAGATCCTGAAAGGTAAAGCTGACGGCCCTTATAAGGTTGGAGCGAAGGCCAAGGCAGTTCAAGAGACCGCATCATCTCCAAGGAAACGTCAGAAATCTGATGATGATAATGATGATGGTGTATGCAGTAATCTTGGGGAAGTCATAGGCGGAAGCAACAGAAGTCATATTTTTTCTTCTTGTGAAGTTGATGATAAGAACACATCAACCAAATCCAGAAAGGATGGTGAGTCCACAGATGTTTTCAGACTTCGAAAATCTCCTCGTCTTCAAACAATTCCAAACCACCAAGGAGATGAGAAGAAAAGTGCTAAACAAGGCAACAAGATGAATACCCCAAAGAAAATGGATAAGGGTCTTGTGACAGATTCTTTGGGTGTTGATGAAAAGAAAACATCAAAGTCCAGAAAGAATGGTGAGGCCACAGATGTATTCAAACTTCGAAAATCTCCTCGTCTTCAAACAATTCCAAGCCAACAAGGAGATGAGATGAAAAGTACTAAACAAGGCAATAAAATGAATACCCCGAAGAAAACTGATAAAGGTCTTGAGACAGATTCTTTGGGAGTCAGAAAATCTCCCAATGGCATTCACCAACCAGCAGAGAGTCAGGAAGGAGAGAGCTCAAAGAAACAAGGATGCAATGGTGAAATACCGTCTCTGTCCAAGCAGAATGATTTGCCAACTCAGTTGGGTGGTTCTACGTATAAGTCCCCTCGTACAACTCATGTGTCACCACATTGCAAAACACCTCGAAGAAATGCCTTTGACTTCCAGAACCTGAGATCTGAAGACAAATTCGAAGTTAATCAGATATGGGCTATCTATAGCAATGACAATGGAATGCCCTTAGAGTATGTGAAGATCAAGAAAATTGAAACCAAGCCTAAGTTTGTGCTACGTGGAACCCCGACAGAGCTGTATCCGCCATCTACAGAACCTGTGACCCGCACAGTGTCTTGTGGGGAATTCAAGTTGCTCAAAGGAAGACCCAAAATCATTCCTCATGCGAGCTTCTCACATCTGGTCAAACCCTTTGACAGTAGTAAGAGGTTCAGATTCAAAGTATACCCAAGGAAAGGTGAGATATGGGCCCTGTATAAGAACTGTGATAGCACTGAAGAACCTGACATTGTAGAAGTGGTGGAAGATAACTGTGATGGGGAGATCGTAAAGGTGGTGGCTTTGACTGCTATGGGCTCTAGTTTTCAGAGGAAACAAGGGTCGGATGTGGGTTTAATTGACATTTCAAAGGCAGAAATGAGTAGATTTTCTCATCAGATTCCGGCTATCAGACACCCAAAGAAGACAACAAGGCTAGTTAAAGGAGGATACTACTGGGAACTTGACCCTATAGCAATTCCTAGTCGCACTATTGTCATAGACTAAACACAGTTCCACGAACTGACTCGTAAGTATGCATCAGATTTCTTTCTTCAGAGATCATGTGTAGTAGATATGCATAATTAGTAGAATGTAATGGTAGCTTAAGTTGTGAGTGAAGAAAACATTATTCGCCGATGCTGTTTCTGTTCTACTAGTATTACTCAGCTTTTGAATTTCCAGTATTTTCCACAATCACAATAGTCTTTTACCATATAAATCTCAGATCATGTACAGTATAAGGTGTCATGTAAAAGTCTAAATTGCATTGAGGACCAAATCACAAAAAACAGTCACTAAAGCTACCAAAAGCTATAAAGTAGTAAAAGTACATATAAGAAAAAGACTAACTATTCCGATTTTCGTTTTGATTTGTTGGAAGAAGATGGTCTTGATGATAAAGGGAAAACAATCTCAGAAACGTTTTGAAAACTTCCTCTATCATACAAATTCCGTTTCGCTATAGCGTCGGCTTTGACTTCTTCTTCACGGGCAGAGGATCTTCCACAAAGCCCGAAGCATTTGCTTTCAGCTGATGGCTTCTTTAGTTCACATGACATCCCGGCCTTGAGAGCAGCAGCGCTCGCCTTAGCTTCACTGAGCTTCTTATTTAAGCTTATATACTCTCTCCACTTAAACGTCTATCAGAAAGTAAACAAACCCAAAAAATCATCTGTTATTAAGATGGAGAGACATAGTTAATTTCCAGAGACGGAAAAGTTAAAACCTCATTAGTTGTTGTGTTGGTTAAGCAGAGATTTGCATGGTAAGCGAAGAAGCCAGCGAGGAGGAGAGAAACAATGGCGAGAAACACCATTAGGAGAATTTGGGTGTTGTATGTACCAACTAGCCACTGTTTCAAAGACATTGGAACACTTTGACATGTTACAAGATTTACACACATGAGGAAACTGTGAGATCGAGAATTTGTTAGTTAGGTTTACTCGCCTGTATAACTCGAGGAGCTAAACTTCGGAAAGATTTATCTACACCGTAATAGACTGCAGCAAAGAGAAAGAAAGACCAGATCAGGAATCAAAAGGGATAACAACATCGGAACCAATTTAGAAAGATATGATTGTTAACACAACGAAGGCAAGTTTGATGCGTACCAGTTAAAATATGTACAACACGGAGTTCTTTTACTCGCCCAGCAAGAATAAATCCGATGGCAACTGTTCCGTACAAGCAAAGAAGGAAATGCCTACAAAGCACTAAAGAACCATTTAACATAAAACCAAATAAAATGATGAGGACACAACACGGTAATGGAATCTTCCAAGTAAATGCCAAGAGTTTTAAAATGAAAGCTTACCACAAGAGGAAAGCCATGAAATATTTGGTGTTCCTTTCTCCTATACAGTTATTCTGAAACCGGTAGAGAAATATTCACGTCAAACAATATGTTGTTATGAAATGTTGAGAAGATAAGAAAAACGAGACAGAGATCAGGGGCAAAGTACATACCATCCACCCACAATGATGATCAAACCGAGCCACACAGCGGTTGCAGATGCTGCAATGCTTGGATCTAGCAGGCCTGAATGAGGAAGATACATGTATAGTTTTAACATAAAGCACATAGGTTCTTAAAATAAGTTCACCACAGGATTTTCAATGCACTCACTTTGGGATTTTACACGTAGAACATTCTTTCTTGGAGTAAATGATATCATCATAGGGGTAAGCAGAAATGTACCGTGAAACATTCTCAGCGTTCACAGTACCTGGATCAGAAAAGCATGTTAATAAGAAAAGTATGACACCAACAATAACAGCTAGAAAGCTTGTGTACCTACAAAATCAAATACGATGTTAAAGTGGGGGACTATATATATAATTTCAGGAGTTGAAATTTGAAACAGGAAATAAAAGAAGCAGGCCTTACTTGTGAACATCGCCAAGATAATATCCAGGTATATAGATGAAAGAAGATTTTGCAGTCAAAAAGTAGGTTGATCCCATAATGGCTATATATATGACCTACATAACCCAGTAGATAATTGATTTTAGAACAACTTACTCTTCTTGACCACAATGCCTAAAAAGAAGATTCTAGAGCAATGGATTCTTCTGTTCCTTAAATAGATCAAACAAAACGAAGATCGAACTCACTTGCAGAATCGGATTAGGACGATCGCAGCAGAAATACTCCACAGAAAGAATCACGTCCGTACCCTTGGAACCAAACACAAATCCGACAAATCTCCTGCAACACACACCACAGAGAACGATCGATCAGTGGAACTCTAATTCAGCTAAGAACAAAGGAAGAATCAATCAGATGAGAAGAAGTAGTACAGGAAGTAATCGTAGGCGCCGAAAGTGAGGAAGTAGTGAATCCATTGAAAAGGTGTGCCTTTGAAGATTGGCCATTGACCACAGAGGAAGGAGATGACCACCGTCAACGTCATCATCCCGTGACACACCAAAAGCCACTGTACCGCCATTTTTCGTATCTGAAAAATCTTCCGATCGTCGAAAGTTTTCTCCTTTTCTCAAAACCCAATTAATACAATAGGCTTTCTCTGCTTCTTGAGAAAATCTTTTCTCGCGTTTACAGTTTCGGAATTAGGGGGTTGATTTGCAAATTGTGGAAAATATTTAAACAAAATTGTAAATACTAAAAGTACTCTCTGTTGAGGTTTTACAAATGCAGTTGCATTCCTTTCTCTTTTTCACATTCATATCATTTGATAATGTAACTGCAGTTTAGATCAAGCTACTTCAAAATATGATATTACCACAACTACCATGATGAAATCGTAAACACAGTCATGAATTAAAGAGGATTTCTACCTGATAAAGAAATTTATTAAGAGACACATGCAGGTTCCAAGGAATACAGATTCGGTTCCATGCATCTTCTAAATACATTTTATAGATAAAGAATAGTGAACACATCAGACTTGCACTTAACTCAAACCAAGACTATGGGCTCCATCTTTTCTTCTTTGACCTTAGCATCTTTAAGATAAACTCGAGGAACAGCAGCAGGGTCTAGCTCAAAAGAGCCAGCTGGGACTCCTTCTTTCTCATCTCCAGTCATTTTGAAAGATGGAACTCTATGAGAAAACCTAAGCATTTCATCACATGATATCATGATTTCGACAAGACCATTTTGCGCAGCACGTTCATACACTGATGTGAATCCTTCCACTCTCCCTAGATAAGCCACTCCAATGCCTCGATCACTGTCAAATTCAGTCACGACTTCCACAAAGTCGTAACTGTAAGGAGTCTTTTGTTGCTCACTGTGACTCTTCCAAGTCTTGGTCCAATCTCCGAAAAGTGCCCACGTCTCGCCTTTTCTCGGGTTTATAGTGACATATTGGCCTCGTATGGTGTGATACATCTCATGAGAAAACATCAAGTGGCTACTGGTCTCTGATTTTCCATGTTCGAATCTCCCACAAGCAGGAATTGGTTCCTCTGTGGTCTGTAATGATTCGAGCCATGTCACCCGTAAACTCAGCTGAGGTTGCAATACTTTCCTGATCTCAGCATAGTATCTAGGCATATCATCTACAGGATCATATAGAGCCCATACTTGACCTACAGCGAAAGAGCTCATTGTGTTGTTAAAATCGTGAAAGTCTGGATCAGGACAGTTGAATGGCTCATCTTCATCAATGTAGATAATTTCATGAGCCTCTCTTTTCTGCACTTGCTTTTTTCCAGGGCGAATCAGAGTCTCAGCATATCTACCCTTCTCTGCCGACAATGGAGACTCATATTCAAGCCTAGATCTCTTACGAGTCTCTGCTCTTATTGCTGGTTTTTCTTTTTTTCTCTGTTTCAACTCCAAATGTTGCTCCCTTTCTTCAAGTTTCTTTTCCTTTAACTCAAGAAACTTGTTCTTCACTTCAGTCTCTCTGGCTGCTGCTTCATGTTTCAGTTGAAAGTTGACTTCTTTCTTCTCCAGCTCCATCGATTTCCCTTGGATGGTCTCATTAAGCAACCTAAGCTCATTCTCCCTGGCTTCAAGTTGCTTAAGAGATGTTTCCATCAGCTCAGTCTCTTTTCTCATTCTCTCAGACTCTGTTGTTTGCTTAAGATCAAAGTCTTTGACTTTCATGTCTAAATCACAAGTCTTGGCATCGATCGTCTTAGAAATCAAAGCAACCTCATTTTTCCTTGCTTCAAGCTCTGTCATTAGCTCTTCATGCTTCTTCATCATCGAATCATGGAGCGAACCAAGAAAGTTCTCTTGGGCGTTGAGCTGAGCAACCACCACTTGTTCAAACTGCATTTGAAGAACCAATCTCATCACATTCGCTTCCATTAACAGTATCAGATCAGATTCATTTCCTTTCTCCTGCAATGTACTGAAGGATGCCTCAATCTTCCTCTCTCTTTCTTCAACAAGCCTCAGTCGCTCTTCCTTCTTCTCCAGCTCCAGAATCTGATTCCGGACAGAGACCTCCTTCTCCATGGCTCGTTGCTTTAGAAAACCAAACCTGTCGTCGATTTCTTCCCACTTAAGTGAGAACTGAAGAATTAATGAAGCTTTATCCTGAATATCATCAAAAATGTTACGCATCTCTTCCTTTCTTTGATCTAATCCCTCTAAATCACTGTCTACTACCATAAGGTCATAAGCAGAAACCCTAAGTCTTCAAAAAACAAAAAGAAATGAACAAATCCGTCATGAAAAGTACAAATTAAATGATCTATTTGAAGACAAATAAACACCCAACAAGCAAACGGAAGCTTCCAGAGTAAGAAGAAGAAGAGAAAAACATAAACCTTCCTTGAGACTGATCTTCACTCTGCGCCAGCGCGGGATCCTGCTCCGACGTGTCTCGTGGCAATGGTGAAGAAGTTGCAGGTTCCATGGATCTGAACTTAGTTCTCTCTGTACTCAGCATGGTGAAAGAGGCACAAAGAAGAGCTAGAAGAAGATAAAGGAGAGATTTTTTAGAGAAAGCTTTACTTTTTATTTTTGTTTCTGTTTTTGTAGAAAGAAAAGAAGAGAGAAAGAGACAATTTTTACCAGAAATGGGAGGGAGAAAGAACCTCACTGAGCATTCTTATTTCGTGACGTATGACTTCGATTTTTAGCCTTAGATCAATTCAAGAGATCTCAACCGTTGGATTTGAATTTAGACTGCTCTCAAGTTTGACCATCAACTATTCACTATTGTACGTTCTGTTTTGTAGCCGTTGGATTGGGTTTCTTTCAACGAAATGATATACTTAGCAAACATGTGACTTTAACTTAGGTTATGAACTATTTTTCAAAAATAAAGTATTCAGATGAACTGATTATGGGATAACCTTAAAAAAATACAAATACTACAATCTTAAATAGTAAATGAAGCCAAGAAAAGAGTCAAACAAAAGAAAGCTCGTATCTTTAGATGCTTTGGATCAACTTCTGTGTTCTTCAATCCTTTCCGCAACATCTTCAAGGAAGAAGAGAGTGCAAATATATCAACACAACGATAAATGGAAAAGCAACAAAATGATGAATTTACATAGAAGTGCAACTTTGATTAACAGTCTTATGTATTTGCCGGGAAAAAGGAAAGCTCTTCAAAGTTTTTACCTTTTATATCTCTTTTTGGAACCACAGGGACAAAGTGCATTGCGGCTGATCTGCCCACTTTTGGCTAAGTTTGATCTCGCCAGATCCATTGGTGTTGACCCCATCATTTTTTGCAGCTTCAATAGACCAATATAACAATTTAGTGTCATCATAACTACTAGCTAAATGGATGCAGGACAAAGGGAAACAGTAAACCAACAAGTAACAAACTGCCTAAATGTAAACTAAAATCTTAAGAATACCAACATAGTGCAAGATGACTCCTGTTTCTAACCAATGAACATCAAATCTAACCAAAAACACCAAGTTACAAACGAGCTCTTGTTATAAGGGAACCCTGTTCTTGAGCCGGGAATTAGTTAGGTGTAGAAACTTAAAGTTTTTTTAGAGGATGATCAAAACGAAGAAGAGCGTGTTATTGCAAAATCTCATTAGACACTATTCTAAGTCTAAGAAATGAGAAACGTGACCACACAGTCATACATAGGAGCTTATGGAGCTAAAAAAGCATATGAGTATACAAAGTGAGAAGAATACCTCTCCCATATTCTTTGGTAACGGTTTGCCTCCTTCTTTCAACTCTGTCATCTTCTTGTGAGCTTGCCTGGCCCAAGTAAATTTGGACAGCGTATTCTCCACATCAGTTATAGTGCATTTGCAATGTTTAGCCGCATCTTGCTTTTGACTCGCTTGGAGATTCTACACATCAAGAAACCTAGTGCCACAGTCAGACATTGACTAACGTACCAAAAAAAAATTCTTGTTTTCAAGGATTCTGCAAATTGTTAGCAAGTCATGTGTGTGTGATAGAAACGACAGATACATAGCTGGACTCTAGTATGCTAAGAAAGAAACCAACCTCTCCTGTAGCATCAAGAGCTCCAAGATATCTAATAACAGCTTCTTGTTTCTCAAATGCATCAGCAAAAGTGGCCTCGCTGCTTCGTCCCACAATGTACTGCTTGAATTTCCCTAACCGTCTAGCATTCTTCAATTCATCAGCAAATCCTAAATTCAATTTTCAATCCAAAGAGAATAGCTTTGATGAGTATATCGATCTATCCACCATTACAGTCAATCACACGTATCCATGTAAGACTTACGGAGAAGAGTGAAAGCTTCAACGGGTAGATTTGATTCTTCTAAAGGAGTATCCTTGTTCCCGGTAAAAACACCTTTGATCGAATCCATCCATCCATTAAGCGGCGCCGTGGAGGTAATCGATCGTTGCTGCTGCGACGGAATTGGAGAACCTCCGGTGATGCGAGAGAGCGAATACGCAGAAGACGATGAGGAAGAAATTGGTTCAGGTCTTAGCCTGAAAATATACTTGAGAGTTCTCGAAGACCACATTTTCCGCCCAAAATTAACTGCTTTGGAAACTAATTACTGAAGAATTAGGGTTTCAGGGTTTCTCAGGTGTAGCAGAGGAAGAAGATAGCAGGAATGGATCCCATTGTTCTTCACCGTGTCGGAATCCAAAACCCTGAACCTTAAACGCAGCGTTTCAAAGATCGGAAACAATAATTTATTTTTATTTTTAAAATGGAATAATGTTCTTTTTTTTTACCAAAAAATATTTGACCAAAAAAAAATATTAAAATCCTGAGAAACTTGTTGGTTGAAACTTGAAAGTAAGAAGTGAGTAACAACAGTACAAATAGAAAATCTAAATATCATAAAAATGATTAGATTTCTTTCTATAAGAGAAAATATAAATACCAAATAGAGAATCTACTTATCCTACTATATTATTTGGGAAAGTACATTTTAAATATAACCTTATTTTTTGTAAGTAATTACATATGTATGTCATTAGAAATAAAATTTTAAAAAGTAAATTAATTCATTTCTTTAAAAATTAAAAAGTCAAATATTAATTTAATTAATTAAATTTAACTCAAAAACAAAATACATTATTAATTTCCAAAAAAGTAACCAATTAAAATCAACAAATTAGATTTGATATCTAAATTATCATATTAAT